>Ga0222427_100246_pt1 | contig 121848 bp, 103 predicted proteins | sample 2B20Ametagenome_FD_182890 | JGI IMG/M metagenome (GOLD analysis project Ga0222427, IMG submission 182890) | Enriched microbial communities from leaf-cutter ant dump, University of Wisconsin, Madison, United States - 2B20A (version 2) | ecosystem: Environmental > Terrestrial > Nest > Insects... | reverse complement strand
GTGGTGAAGCCGAGCTTGCGCGAGGCTTCCTGCTGCAGGGTGGAGGTGGTGAACGGCGGCGCCGGGCGGCGCTTGCGCTCCTTGCTGGCCACGTCGGTGACGTGCAGCCGGCCCTGCGCGGCCTGCTGGATGCGCAGCCGCGCGGCCTCGGCGGTGTCGCCGTCGGTGATGGTGAACTGCTCGAACTTCTGCCCGTCCAACTTGATCAACTTGGCCGAGAAGTGCTGCGTCGGATGCGCGCATTCGGCACCGATCGACCAGTATTCGCGTGCCTTGAACGCCTCGATCTCTTCCTCGCGCTCGACGATCATGCGCAGCGCCGGGCTCTGCACGCGGCCGGCGGACAGGCCGCGCTGCACCTTGCGCCACAGCACCGGCGAGAGGTTGAAGCCGACCAGATAGTCCAGCGCGCGGCGCGCCTGCTGCGCGTCGACCAGGTCGGCGGCGATGGCGCGCGGTTGGTTCATCGCCTCCTTGATCGCGCGCGGGGTGATCTCGGTGAACACCACCCGCTGCATCGGCTTGTCCTTCAGCAGCCCGCGCTCCTTCAGGATTTCGGCGATGTGCCAGCTGATCGCCTCGCCCTCGCGGTCCGGGTCGGTCGCCAGGAAGATGTCGTCGGCGCCCTTGGCCGCCTTGGCGATGGCCTCGACGTGCTTCTCGTTCTTCTCGATCAGGTCGTAGCGCATCGCGAAGCCGTGGTCGGGGTCGACCGCGCCTTCCTTCGGCACCAGGTCGCGCACGTGCCCATACGAGGCCAGGACGGTGAAGTCCTTGCCGAGGTATTTGTTGATCGTCTTGGCCTTGGCCGGCGATTCGACGATGAGCAGGTGCTTGGGCATGTCGTTGCTTTCTTGGGGCGGGGGTGCCCCGGTGGGGGCGCTAGGGTGGCGCAAACGCGCCCGTTAGTGAAGCCGATTCGGCCGTGATGGATATGCCGACGCCCGGGCAGGTGCCCGGGCGTTCAGCTTTCTTCCTTTTCTAGAGGAATCATGCCGGGGTGGGCGCTGTCAAGCACCCGCGGCCGGCGCCTCAGCGGCCGTGGCTGGCGATGATGCCGAACAGGGCCACGATGCCGATGATGCCGACCAGCATCAGCAGGCCGACGATCGCCAGTACCACGATGGTCACCGTGCCCAGCCCGCGCTGCTGCCATTCCGGGTGGTGGGTGAAGGCCCACTTGTCCACCACCAGAGTGTCGCAGATCATGTCGTGCGCGCCCTGCTTGCGCTCGGTGAAGGCCACCATCAGGCCGGCGATGAACATGCCCAGGCCGCAGGTGACCAGGGTGAACAGGATCAGGGCGATGTAGCGCAGGAAGCTGCGCCAGAAGCTCAGGCGCTCGCCGTTGCCGCGCACCACCTTGATGCCCACCGCCATCTTGCCGAGGCTGGCCATGCTGCTGGACGACTGCATCCAGCCGAAATACAGCGCCGGCACCAGGATGCTGATGGAGTACTGGGTCACCATGAAGCCGATCGACACGCCGGCGCCGGCCAGTTCGGACTGCGCCAGGGCGCTCATGCTCAGGCCGAACACCAGGAACAGCGGGATCAGCAGCGCGTACGAGGCCACGGCGGTGACGATGCTGTCGATGCACGAGGCGGCAAAGCGCCGCCACAGCCCTGCGTGGACGATTTCCCCGCCCTGTACCGCCGAGCTCCGCTCCTCCAGCGTGGCCGCCGACGCGGCGTAGGGGGTATAGGTGGCGGTGCCGTTCTCGATGGCGGTGTAGTCCGCGCGCAGGTCGATGCCGGTATTGGCCTGCACCAGCAACTGCAACTCGTCGGCCATCGCCGAAAGCGGCTTCCATTCCATCATGCCCTCGCACCAGACCAGCGTGGACAGGTCCAGTTCCCCGCTGCGGAACTTGTCGCGGATGACGCCCGCGTCCACCGGGCCGTGCCGCTCGCGCCGGGCATCGGCGTAGTACCACTCGCTCATCTCTTGGTTTTCCCCGGAAAGAATTGATTTGTGCCCGGCATCAGCCGCGGCAACCCGTGGGCAGGAACTTGTCTGCCACGTCGGAGCTGCATTGCCACGTGCCGGTGTCGCTATCGTAGTCGAGCCAGATCGCCTTGCCATCGAGCGCGTCGCGGCCGGGGACGTGCAGGCGCGCCTCGATGCCGCAATGCCCGTTCCCGAAGCGGCCGATGCGCACCGCGGCCACCTCGCCGGTGGCCAGCGCTTCCGGTTCGCCGAAGCCGTCGTCGCCATTGACCGGGCAGCGGCCGTGGGCCTGCGCGAAGGCTGCTACCTCGGCCTGCAGCGGCAGCACCTGACCGTAGGCGATGGCGGTTTTCGAGCGCTGCACGTATTCGGCGTAGGCCGGCACCGCGATGGCGGCGAGGATGCCGGCGATGGCGACCAGCACCACGCCGACCACCGCGACGACGATGCCGATGATGGCGCAACCGGACAAGCCCGGTTTGGCAACGGGCGCAGTCATGGCCGCAGCAGCCGGGGGCAGGTACTGCACCGGCGGCGGCAATGGCGGCGCGGCGGGGCCGGGGGAAGGCGCCACGGCCTCGTCCAGCCCCAGCTCGGCGGCGAAGTTGCGAAGTGGTTGCCAGTCGCCGGCGCCTTCGCGCCAGACCAGGGTATCGCCGACGATGCGGCCGGAACGGGCCAGTTCGACGATGTTTTCGGCAGGCAGCGGGCCGCGGCGTTCGCGGTTGCCTTCGGCGTAGAACCACTGGCTCACGTGGGTGTCCTCATGCATCCGTGCGCGTCGCGTGGCTCAGTGCAGGGGTTCGGGTTCGTCGACGAACATCTGGGTTTCCATCCAGGCGTAGGCGGCTTCCGCGCCGGGCTGGTTGAACAGCACCATCAATACCACCCACTTCAGGTCGTCCAGGTCCAATTCGTCCTGGTCCAGCGCCATCGCCCGGTCCAGCACCAGCTCGCGCTGGTCGGCGTCGAGAATGCCCTGCTGTTCGAGGAACAGCAGGAAGCCGCGGCATTCCACGTCCAGCTTGTCCAGCTCGGCGCCGTGGAAGATGCGCACCGGCCCGGCGACGCGTGGCCGGGCCACGGCCGGGCGTTGCTCGGCCAGGGCGTCGAGCCAGTCGAAGGCCTTGTTGATCTCGGTCGGGCTGAAGCCGGCCTGGATCAGCCCGGTCTGCAGGGAATCGCGGTCGCGGACCGGGTCGGCATCCTCGCTGAAATAGTGTTCGAACAGGTACAGCAGGACGTCCAGGATGCTCTCTTTCATTGCCCTCGGCCTGCGCCAACGGCGCTGTGGAGGTGAAGAACCTCAGATACGGGTATAGCGGCCGTGGGCGGCCGATACCTTACCTTCCAGTTCCATGACCAGCAGCATGGAGGACAGGCTGGCGGCCGTCAATCCGGTGCGTTCGATCAATGAATCCATACCGGTTGGGTCGTGACCCAACGCTTTCCACAAGCGCTGGTAGTCCGGGTCCGGCGGGGGTGGGGCCGGAAGCGGCGCTTCCGGGCCGCCTTGAATGGGGGCGTGCAACCGCTTTTGCAAGGCGCCGGCCAGTTCCCCGGCCATGTGGGCCACGTCGTCGAGGACGTCCCCGGCGCAGGTCGCCAGCGTCCCGCCATCGCGGATCAGGCGGTGGCAGCCGCGCGCCATCGGGTTGTGGATGGAGCCGGGCACGGCGAACACCTCGCGCCCGGCCTCGGCGGCGAGCCGGGCGGTGATCAGCGCGCCGGACCGCTCGGCGGCCTCGATCACCAGCGTGCCCAGCGTCAACGCGGCCAGCAGCCGGTTGCGCGCGGGGAACTGGCCGCTACGCGGCGGCGTGCCCGGAGGGTATTCGCTGACCACCGCGCCGTTGGTGGCCACCTGTTCCTGCAACGGCCCGTGATGGCGCGGATAGGCGATGTCCGGGCCGGTGCCGATCACCGCGAACGTGCTGCCATTGCCGGCCAGGGCAGTCTGGTGGGCGATGGCGTCCACGCCGGCGGCCAACCCGCTGGCGATGCTGATGCCAGCGGCGGACAGCGCCGTGGTGAAGGCGCGCGCGTTGTCGCGGCCGCCGGCGCTGGGGTTGCGGCTGCCGACCACCGCAATCGCCGGCTGCCACAGGCTGGCCGGGTCGCCATCGACGAACAGCGCCGGTGGCGGATTGGGGCTGTCGCGCAATAGTGCTGGATAGTCGGGATCGTGCCAGCCCAGCAGGTGATGGCGCGGATGTTGCAGCCAACATTGCGCCCGTTCCAGTGTGGCGGCATCTGGCGCGGCGAGGGCGCGGCACTGGCCGGGCGTGCAGCCGGCCTCGCGCCATGCGCGGGCAGCAGCCGAAAGGGCATGGGCGGCATCGCCATACTGGTCGAGCAGCGTGCGCAACGGCCGCAACGGGCCGCCGGACAAGGCCAGCACCAGCAATGCATCGGTGTCGCCGGGGACGAGGGAAGCCATCGCCCGATGCTGGCGCGGATACGACGACGGCGCCCTGGGGCGCCGTCGTGATGCTGCGTGGGGTTTTGCCGCGACGCCTTACTGGGCGTCGGGATGCTTGAGCTTGTAACCGACGCGGGCCGGCTTGGTGCCTTCCATCACCAGCGCGTAGCTGACCTTGTCGAAGGTGCGGAACACCATTGCGTGGGCAGCGTATTCGTCCGGTATCGCCACGCGGCCGGCGCCATGCTTGAGGGCGTCGTCCGCGCGCGAGCTGGCCATGCCGGTGACCTGGTCGTTGACGTGGCGGCCGCTGCGCCAGATGGAGAACACGGCGCCGTTGTCGATACCGTCGCGGGCGCCAGCGGAGATGGCGATGACGTCGCGCGGGCCGCCGGAAGTGAAGGTGTCGGTCACCGCCAGCACGCGGATGTCGCCGTCGGCAAGCGCGGTGTTCGGCGCGTGCGGGATGAACTGCAGGTCGTAGGGCTGGGCCTGCACCGGCACCAGCCGGTCGCCGGCGCGCACTTCGCGGCCGCTGTCCTCCAGCAGCAGGGTGGCGACCCCGGCCTCGCCCGCGGCCACGTGGGTCACGCTGCCGAGGTTGACCTGGGCCAGTTCGTAGCCGAGCAGTTCGTTGCGGTCGCTGCTGGCGACGTAGCTCTTCCACAGGTTGCCGCTGAACCGGGTGGCGTCGCCGCGGGTGTCGAGGTCGTCGCTGGGCTTGGGCTGGCCGTAGCGCACGGTCGGGCGCACCACCATGTAGCGCTGGCCGGGCTGGGCGCCGGGCAGGCCGCGCACGTAGGCCTGCTGGCCGGCGCTGGCGCGCAGGCGGCTGTCTTCCAGGCTGACCACGTAGGGCAGCTCCTTGAAGCTGTCGACGATGTTCAGATTCTTCAGGAACGGTTCAACCGCCGACAGTGGCACCGCGTTGATCGGTGCATCCTGGCGCGGGCCGGGCTCGACCTGCCCCTGCGGCGTGACCCGGTCGAGGTAGGCCAGGCTCAGCACGTCGCCCGGATAGATCAGGTGCGGGTTCTGGACCTGTGGGTTGGCCTGCCATATTTCCGGCCAAAGCCACGGCTTCTTCAGGAAACGGGCGGCGATGTCCCACAACGTGTCACCCTTCTTGACCACGTAGGTCTCGGGATGGGTGCCATTGGCTTCCACCGCCACGGCATAGGTCGTGACGGTCAGCAACGCGACGGCGGCGACCGTACGGAATTGTTTCAGCATGATTGCGATCTGCCTGATTCCCCAACAGGTTCGCGCACTATAGTGCAGAACCCGGGGCACCGGGCAAGCTCAGGCGCTAGAATTGGGACGTCCTGCCGAATTGCACGGCACAACCCCCATATCGGTAGCCCTTCATGGCCCTTTTGCCCATTCTCGAATTCCCCGACCCGCGCCTGCGTACCAAGGCCGCGCCGGTTGATGCCGCCGAGGTGACCACCCCGGCCTTCCAGCAACTGCTCGACGACATGTTCCAGACCATGTACGACGCGCCGGGCATCGGCCTGGCCGCCAGCCAGGTGGACGTGCACAAGCGTTTCATGGTCATCGATGTCAGCGAGGAGCACGATGCGCCGCAGGTGTTCATCAACCCGCGCATCGTCAGCGCCAGCGACGGCGGCCGCGTCTACCAGGAAGGCTGCCTGTCGGTGCCCGGCATCTTCGCCGACGTGACCCGCGCCGATTCCATCGTCGTGCGCTTCCTCGACCGTACCGGCACCGAGCAGGAACTGGCGGCCGACGGCCTGCTGGCCACCTGCATCCAGCACGAGATGGACCACTTGGACGGCAAGCTGTTCATCGATTACCTGTCCCCGCTCAAGCGCGAGATGGTGCGCAAGAAGCTGGCCAAGCAGCGCAAGCATGTGGCCTGAAGGCCGGGAACGGGGAAGCGGGAACGGGGAATGATGCTTCCCCGGGCGGGGTTGGCCACTGCGGCTTCCGCGCCAGCAGCATTGATGACCGTGTGCGACCAAGCTCGTTCGCCCGGTACCGTGGCCGCCCACGCGCACCTCCATTCCCCGTTCCCTGTTCCCCCATTCCCCGATTCAACACCATGAAAATCGTCTTCGCCGGCACGCCGGAATTCGCCGTTGCCTCGCTGGGCGCGGCCGCCCGCCAGCATGAAGTGGTGGCCGTCTACACCCAGCCCGACCGCCCGGCCGGCCGTGGCCGCGGGCTGATGCCCTCGCCGGTCAAACGCGACGCCATTGCCCGCGGCATCCCGGTATTCCAGCCGGAAACGCTGAAGACGCCCGAGGCGCAGCAGCAACTGCGCGAGCTGCAGCCGGACCTGATGGTGGTGGTCGCCTATGGCCTGATCCTGCCGAAGGCGGTGCTGGAAATCCCGACTCACGGCTGCTGGAACGTGCATGCCTCGCTGCTGCCGCGCTGGCGCGGCGCGGCGCCGATCCAGCGCGCCATCGAGGCCGGCGATGCCGAAACCGGCGTCTGCCTGATGCAGATGGAAGCCGGATTGGACACCGGCCCGGTGCTGCTGAGCCAGCGCACGCCGATTGCGGAAACCGACACCGGCGGTCTGCTGCATGACCGCCTCGCGGCGCTGGGTGCGCAGGTATTGTCCGACGGCCTGGGCCTGCTGCGCGCCGGGCTGAAGCCTGTGGCGCAGCCGCAGCCGGCCGAGGGCGTCACCTACGCGCACAAGCTGGACAAGGCCGAAGCGCGGCTGGACTGGCAGCAGGATGCCGCCGCGCTGGCGCGCAAGGTACGTGCGTTCAATCCGTGGCCGGTGGCCGAAGCCACGCTGGCCGGCGAGCGCGTGCGCATCCACGGCGCGGTGGCCCTCGACGACAACCACGGCAAGGTGCCGGGCACGGTGCTCGGTGCTTCGCGCGACGGCATCGACATCGCCTGCGGGCAGGGCGCGCTGCGCCTGCGCGTGGTGCAGCGCGAGGGCGGCAAGGCGATCACCGCCGCCGACTACCTCAACGCGCGCCGCGACCTGCAGGCCGAGGGCTGAGCGCATGCCAGGAACCGCAACCGGCCCCCGGGATGGTGGCGCCGCCCGCGTGCCCGGCGTGCAGACGCGGATGTTGGCGGCGAAAGCGTTGGCCGCGGTCGTCGGCCGCGGTCGTTCGCTGAAGGCCGAACTCGCAGCCACCTTGCCAAAGCTGGCCGACAGCCGCGACCGCGCGCTGCTCGAAGCCATCTGTTTTGCCGCACTGCGTCGCCGCAACGTCTACGAGCAGGCGCTGCAGCGCTGGCTGCAGAAGCCGCTGGGGTCGCGCGATGCCGATCTGATGGGCCTGCTGCTGGCTGGCTTCGCCCAGCTCGACGCGCTGGCGCTGCCGGCGCATGCGGCACTGTCGGCCACGGTCGAGGCGGCGCGCGCGCTGGGCCGCGAGCGCCAGGCCGGGCTGGTCAATGCGGTGCTGCGCCGTGCCCAGCGCGAAGGTTTTCCCCCCGCACGCGCCGAGGACGCGTGGCCGCAGTGGTTGCTGCGGCAGGTGCGGCAGGACTGGCCGCAGCAGGCGGACGATGTCCTTGCCGCCAGCCTGCAGCCGGCACCGCTGTGGCTAAGAGTCAACCGCCAGCGCTATTCGTGCGATGCCTATCTGCAGTTGCTGGACGAAGTGGGGATTGCCGCGGAGGCCTCGCCGCTGGCTGCCGACGCCATCCTGCTGCAGGTGCCGGTGGCGGTGAATGGCCTGCCGGGCTTCGCGCAGGGCGCAGTGTCGGTGCAGGACCTGTCCGCGCAGCAGGTGGCCGACGCGCTGGCGCCGGCGGCCGGCGCGCGCGTGCTGGACGCCTGCGCGGCGCCTGGTGGCAAGTCGGCGCACCTGCTCGAACGCGACCCGATGCTGCGCCTGCTGGCGCTGGACGTGGATGCGCGGCGCCTGCAGCGCATCGGCGAAACCTTCGCCCGCACCGGCGTGGGTGCCCATGCCCGGGTGCAGGCCGCCGACGCCGCCGATACCGCCGCATGGTGGGATGGCGAACCGTTCGACGCGGTGCTGCTGGACGCGCCGTGCTCGGCTACCGGCATCGTCCGCCGCCAGCCGGACGTGCTGCTGCACCGCCGTGCCGCGGACATCGATGCGCTGGTGGCGCTGCAGGCACGCCTGCTGGATGCGCTGTGGCAGGTGCTGCGTCCCGGTGGCGTGCTGCTGTATTCGACCTGCTCGATCCTGCGCCGAGAGAACCAGCAGCAGGTGGCGGCGTTCCTCGCGCGGACGCCGGATGCGCGCATCGACGCCCTGCCGGAAGCCTTCGGCCACGATGACGCGGGAAGCCGGCAGCGGCTTCCGGGCGAACAGGGTGGCGACGGGTTCTTCCAGGCGAGGTTGCTGAAGCGGTACTGAGCCTGCCGCGCTGCAGGTGGTTTTCATGATGTTCGGCGGTGGGTTGGCGGTCAGGCTCCTGTCCGCATGCCCGCTATCATTTCGGCCTTGTTGCCGGGGAACGGACGGCCCGCCGTGAGGGACGGTTCACCGCGCAGGAGTCAATGCGTACCAATGAGTCTGTTCCCGCCACTGCCCATTGCTCCCGACGCCCCCGGCCGGCGTTGGCGGCTGCTGCACCTGATCGCGACATCGGCGCTGTTCCTGTTGCCGGCCCTCGTGCTCAGCCTACCCGCCAACCTGCTGCCGTTTGGCCTGCTGCTGGTGGTCACCAGCTTGTTCGGGATCGACTACCTGTGGCGTGCCCGCCTGCCGGTGAAACCCGTCGTGCGCCTGCTGCTGGGGTTGGCGGTGATGGTCGTGGCGCTGGGCATGGTGTCGGCCTGGGGCAGCGACCGCTCCATGCGCGAGGTGGACAAGGTTTCCCGCTTCCTGGTCATGCCGTGGGCGGCGCTGTGGGTATGTGCGTTGCGACCATCCAGGCAGGCCTTGTGGTGGGGAGCGTGGGTCGGATTGTTCGCCACACTGGCGATAGCGGTGGCCCAGGTGGTTGGTGGCCAGGCGCGTGCCGAGGCATGGACCAATGCCATCGTGCTGGCCGACGTCTCGCTGGTGCTGATGGTCCTGCTGGTGTTCTGCCGCACGCGGGGCCATTGGGGCTGGATCGTGACCGGCATGGCTGCAGGAGGCTGCGTGATCCTGCTCAGCGGCAGCCGTGGCGCATGGCCGGCGATGTTGGCGTTGCTACTGGCGCTGGTGTTCTCGTTGCGCTGGGGCCGGGGGCACGTCCGCCTGGCGATGCTGTCGGGCCTGGTGCTGGCCGCCGCTGTGCTGTTGCTGGCGGTACCCGGGTTGCGCGAGCAGACCCGGCTGGACGAGCTGCACAGCGATGTCCAGCGGCTGGAACGGGGAGACATGAATTCCTCGGCAGGTGCCCGCCTGGAACTGCTGAACGTGGCCTGGGATACCTTCCGCGAACGGCCGTGGACCGGGATCGGCATTGGCCATTTCGACAAGGCCATGCAGCGCCTGCCCGATTGCATGCGGCGGGTGAGCGGAAGCGAATTGCGCTGCCATCTGGGGCACGCCCACAACGATGTCGCCGAATGGGCGGCCACCCAGGGCATCCCCGGCCTGCTGTTGCTGCTGGCGGTGTATGGCCTGCCATTGTGGCTGTTCGTTCGCCTGCACCAGCGCAGCGGGGAGGACGGCTTCCGCGGCCCGGCCGCGGCCGGGGTGATGCTGGTGGTCGCCTATGCGCTGTGCGGCCTGACCCAGTCGATGTTCGCCCACCAGATCACAGCGGCCACGTACGCCGTGCTGGTGGGGGTGTTGTGCGGCCTGTCGCTGGTCGAGGCCGCCGGGCGCAGGCGTCAGGGCTGATCGGAAGGTGGGTCCGTCACCGCCAGACCGGTTTCAAGCATCCACAGCATGATCACTTTCTGGCGCGCGTAGTTGGCACTGACGTAGGCTTCGACAAGGCCGGGCCAGCCATCCATGAAGCCCAGTCGCAGTACGTAGCCGCGCCAGAAGCGCCATGCCGGCGAGAGCACTAGCTTGGGCAGGCTGGCGCGTTTGCCATGCGCGAATTCATGCTCGGCCATCATTTTCGCGTAGCGCTGGAGCTTGACCAGTTGCTGGTCGAACGAACGATATTGGTAGTGGAGGAGATCGCCGGGGAGAGTGACGGTTTTCCCGTCCACGCTGACGGCTTCATGGATCTCCCGGTTGCCGCGCCAGCCGCCTCGACGGCGGTCGAACAGACGCAGAACCCGATCCGGGTAGGTGTTGCCATGGCGCAGCAAACGGCCGAAATATTCCGACAGGCGCGCAAACCGGTAGCCGGCGACGCGAGTGAAACCCGCATCGCGCTCGGCTTCGATGGCCACGCGCAACCTGGGGCTTACACGCTCGTCCGCGTCGAGGCAAAGCACCCAGTCGTTTGCGGCCTGCCGTACCGCGAAATCTTTCTGTTCGCGAAAGCCCTTGAATGGCCGCTGGATCACCCGCGCGCCAGCGGCCTGCGCCACCGCCGCGGTAGCGTCGGTGGAGAACGAATCCACCACGATGACCTCGTCGCAGAAGCTCAGGGAGTCCACGCAGTCGCCAATCCGGTCAGCCTCGTTGAAGGCGATGATGCAGGCTGACAAGCCAGGACGTTGGAGGGGCAAGGGGGCGGTCGGCATATGGCAAGAGAGGGATGCGGGATTGAAGTCTAGCAGCGCCGGAACAAACGGATGGCGCAACGATGAAGTGTGCATCGGCCAGGCTCTGGAACCGTCACGCGCCACGCCGCCATCTGCTGCATGGAACCGGGCGTCATGCGTTTTGAACGGTCATGGCGGGCAATACCGTTGCCGCTGTTCCTTCAAACTGTAGGACATGAACCCCGCTTCGCCGAAGGCGCTGGTGCCGTTCAGGTAATAGGTGTCTTCGACTTCATTCGGATTCTCCAGGGTGTAACCCAGAAGGCGCGCGATTTCCTTGCCGACAAGATAATGGTTGGTGAGGCAGCCCAGTCGCTCGCGCATGGCCGCCATCCGCTCCGGAGCGAGGTGGCTGCCATAGACGAGGATGGGGACCAGTGCGCTGTCCAACTGCACGAAGTTGTGCCCGTAGCGGCCATGCTGGCCCATGGCTTCACCGTGATCGGGAACGAAGAATATATAGACGGGCTGCCCGAGTGCGTCGAAGTAGGCGTAGATGTCGGCGATCAGTTTCTGCGTGTAAAGAATGGAGTTGTCGTAGCTGTTGACGGTGTAGTCGTGCTGGCCCTGGCCGGTATCCGGATAAACCGCGCCCGAGCGTGGATAGTTGTCGGTGTAGGGCGCGTGCGCGCTGAGCATGTGCAGGGTGACGAAGTTGGGCTGGTGGTAGTCCAGGTCGAGGTCCTTGAGTGCAAGCAACAGGCGGTCGTCGTGTTCACCGGGGTAGATGGATAGGTCCTTGCGGTCCTTCCACGTGTCGATGTCCTTGACCGACATGGCATAGGTCAGGCCGCCGGCGTTGTATTGCGTGGTGATGTAATGGGTGCGGTAGCCCTGTTGCTTGGCGAGCCGATACAGGGAATGTGCCATTGAACCAATGGCCCCGGGATTGTCCGGCTCGTTCACGATGTTGTAGAAGAGTGACAGCGAGACGCGCGTGGAAACGGCGCTGGAAATGCCGCGGGCTTGAATGAAGTTGGGTTGGCCGGAGTAACGGCCAAGGTCCGGGGTGGTATCGCGTGCATAGCCGAACATCCCCATGTTGGCGTAGCTGGTGCTCTCTCCCATCAGGATCACGATGTTGGGTTTTTCCGTTTCGACGGGTGCAAGCACGTAGGGCTTGTAGTCGGGGAGAGTCTGTGCCTTGCCGGTCCACAGGCGGATCTGCCTGCCCATGAAATAGGACGCGGCGTAATAGCCGTTCTTCATCGACAGCGCGCTGATGTTGGGTTGGAACTTCTGTGAGGGTTTGCCGGCCAGCGTTTGCGCGAACGGCGTCAGCAGGGCGATGCAGCCGACGAGGCCAAGGTAGGGGATATGCCGGCCTTTCCGGTGGTGGCGGGCATGAGTGGCAATGGCGATTGCAAAAAACAGGCAGGAGACGAACAGGGGGGCAAGCAGGTAGCGCCACATGTCGAGTGCGGCGCTGACGGTGTCATTGAACTCCCGGAACATCAGCGAAATTTCATAGCCGCTGTAGAAGACGCCGAAGTAACGGAAATGAATCAGCTCGGTAGCCTGCAGCAGGAACAGGAATGACAACAGAAGCTGGCCGAACAGACGGGGGCGTGCAAAGGTGATGAGGAAAGCCAACAGCACTGACATCAGCAGGTTTCCCGTGGAGATGCCGGCCATGTAGGCAGGATGCAGCAGGCCGAACACGACGTCGGGAAGCAGGAGAAAGGCGCCTGCCGTCAGGAAGACCCAGATGCTGGAAGTGGAGCGGGACGGGTTGGAAGGCGCTGTCGGCATGGAGGCTATTGTTGCAGTGATGGGCATGGTGGAGATGTCGAGTAATCGCGGATCGGGAGCGTGTTCCCGACAGGGAGTACGGGAAGCGTCGAGGCCTTAGCGCATGCTGGATGCTACCAGTGGGCGTTCGCTTTGCCGTTACCAGCGCAACCGCCGCCGTGCCATCTCCCTGCCGAGCCGTTCCATCAGTTCGCGCGCCTGCACTTCTTCGAGGAAGCGTAGGCGCAGCGGCTGCGCGCCGAAGGCGCCGGCGGTGTCGAGGGTGAGCGTGGCGGTGCCGAAGCGGTGGTCCAGCGGCGAACGGTCCAGCCGCAGCGCCTGCAGCTTGTCCAGTTCGGCGATGCGCCACCAGCGGTTCCACCAGCCGCCGCGCACCGCCACCCGTCGCGCGTCGATGCTGTAGGCCATGCGCGTGACTTGGCGGTGTGCGTTGAACAGCGACCACGGCAGCCACAGCAGCGGCAGCAGGCCCCAGTTGCCGAAACGCTGGCAGGCAAGGGTGGTGACCACGCCGATGACGAGCAGCGCCGGCAGGCACAGCCGCCACCAGCCGCGGGTGGATACCGCCTGCCATTGCATCGGCGGCCACTGCACGCCGGGCAGCAGGTGTTGCAGCAGCGCATCGCAGGATGCCGGCGGCGCCAGTGGCACCAGTTCCTTCAGCGCCCGCCCGTCCTGTTCCCGGGTGCCGCCGCTGGCGATGTCCACGCGCAGCTGGCGACGCCGGAACAACCGGTGCAGCAGGCCTTCGCGCAGTGTCCAGGCCTGGATGCGGCGCAATGCGACGCTGCTGCGCAGCCGGGTGAGCAGGCCGCGCTCCACGGTCAGGCGTCGCTCCTGCTCGCTCAGGCGGAAGCCGTGGTACTGCACGATCGCCAGCGCGATGGACAGCAGCCGCATCAGTGCCAGTACGAACAGCAGCAGGAGCAGGCCGCCGGCAAGCAGCGTCGGCGTGGCCAGCTGAAGCCCGCTGGCGTAGCCGAAGGCCTGGCGGCCCTGCTCGCGGATGAAGTCCTCGACCAGCTCGCGCGGAAACATCTGCCAGACGGCGCCGACCAGCGCGGCCATCACCACCATCGCGCGGTTGGAAATCAGCCCCTGCCGCAGCAACTCGGGCAACGGCAGCGTCAGCAGCACCTCGCTGGACGGTTCGGTCGGAGCCTCGCCTGCGGCCGTGGCGTGGCTGCCCTGGCGGATCAGTCGTTCCAGCTCCAGCGCCTGTTGCAGCCGCAGCACCCGTATCTCCGTCTCAGGCTTGCTGCCGGCCGCCGATTCCAGGCGCAGTTCGGCCACGCCGAACAGGCGGTGCAGCAGGTTCTGGTGGACGACGACGTTGTGGATGCGCGCGAACGGGATTTCGCGCCGGGTGCGTTCGAGGATGCCGCTGCGGATGACCAGCGCGTCGCGGCCGATGCGGTAGCGGTAGCTCAGGTAGTGCAGCAGCGCGCTGGCGACCAGCGTCGCCACCACCGCCAGCGTGACCAGCTGGAACGGCCATTGACCGTCCTCGCGGCGGCTGCCGAAGAACAGCAGCGCCACCAGCGGCAGCAGGAACTGCTGCACCTGCTGCTGCAGGGCGAACAGCCACGACCACGGGTGCAGCCGTTGCTCCTGTCCTTCCGCCGGCGGCCCGGGGTGGTTCACAGCGCGTCGTCGTGGTCGAGCTGGCATGCGAGCCGGTCGCGCAGGCGTTCGGCGTCGGCCTGTTCCAGCCCGGCGATGGCCACGGTGTTCATGCGCGTGCCGGCGGTATGCACGACCAGCGTCGCCAGCCCGGCGGCGCGTTGCAGCGGGCCGCGGCGCAGGTCCAGGTGCTGCACGCGCGATACCGGGACAAGGCTTTCGCTGTGCCACAGGTGGCCGCGGCGCACGGCCAGCGCCTGCGTGTCCAGCCGCCAGAACGTGCGCCGGTGCCGGCGCCAGCCGAACCATGCGCCAATCAGGGCGCCGACGGCGATGCCGGCGAGGATGGCCAGTAATGCCTGCGGAAGGCGCAGCACCAGCATCAGCAGGGCGCAGGCCATGCCCAGCATCAGCGCCACGCTCAATCCGCTGCCGGCGGCGGCGAACAACGCGCCGCGTGCCGGCAGCGGTTGCCAGGGGGCGTCGGTGGTGTCCGGGAGTTCGGGTGGCTGCATGTGGGCGAGGAGCGGGAAGTGAGGGTTGGCGGTTTGCCGCAAGCGTGACGATAGCAAGTGGGGCTGGCCCATGCGGCCGTCGCCTTTGCTCACTCCTCTTCGCTCGCTCCTCGCCTCACTGTGCGGCCATGATCAGCGCGTCCACGTCCAGGTGGTGGCCGGCGCGCGTGGCCTTGGTGCGCAGGTAGTGCTCGTTTTCGGCGGTGATCTCGCCGGTCACCGGTACGCAGCCGAGCACCTCGATGCCGGCGTTGCGCAGGTGCTGCACCTTGGTCGGGTTGTTGGTCAGCAGTTGGATGCGCTGCACGCCGAGTGCGCGCAGCATCGCCACCGCGCTGCCGTAGCGGCGCTCGTCGGCGCCGAAGCCGAGCTGGGCGTCGGCGTCGATGGTGTCCAGGCCCTCGTGCTGGTAGCCGTAGGCGCGCATCTTGGCGGCGATGCCGGTGCCGCGGCCCTCCTGGTCCAGGTACAGCAGGATGCCGCCGCCCAGGTCCTTGAGCGTGCGCAGGCCGCGTCGCAACTGGTCGCCGCAGTCGCACTTGAGCGAGCCGAACAGGTCGCCGGTCAGGCACGAGGAATGCACGCGCACCGGCACGGCGCCGGTCATGTCCGGGGTGCCGACGATCACCGCCACCTGGTCGCGCTGGGCCACGCCACCGCGGAATACGGCGAACTCGGTCATGCCGATGTCGCGCAGCGGCACTGGCGAGCGGGTGACCAGTTCGTAGTCCTGCCCGGCCTGGGTGGCGCCGCTGCGCAGGTCGGCCAGCGCCAGCTGCAGGCAGCCGTCGAACGGTGTCGCGCCGGCCGGCAGCTCCACTGATATCAGCGCCGGCAGCAGCAGGCCCAGGCGCGCGATTTCGGTGGCGGCGGCGTCGAGGTCGTCGCCTTCGTGCAGGCCGTCCTGCGGTGCGGTTGCATCGCGCAGCCAGGCCAAGGCCGGCAGTTGCGCGAAGTCGTGCCCGGCCAGCGCAATGCGGATGCCGTGCGCGGTGTCCAGCCCCAGCGTGCGGGCACGCGGGGCGGTCAGGAACAGGTAGTGCCGCCCGCCGGCCGCCTCGGCGAAGGCGGCGTAGCCGGCCGGGGAGGCGCTGTCCAGCGCCAGCGTGGCCCGCCGCCGCTGGCCGTCGGTGACCACCACCGGTCGGCCGGCACGCAGTTCGGCGGCGGCGCGCTCGCAGCGGATGGCAGCGGTTTCGCCGAAGGTGGGGGGGGCCTGGGAGGGAAGCGAGGCGTTCATCGTGAACCTGATGGGGGCCGCCGGCCGGGGATTCAATCGCGGTGGCGGGTGGAACGGTGTGTGGCGCGCGGCATCAGTGCGGGTGCCGCGCGGTGGCGTAGGGGTTGGCTTCGCCGCTGCCGGGCGGGCGCAGGCTGTAACGCTTGTAGGTCCATTGGTACTGCGCCGGGTCGCGCCGGGCGATGCGCTCGACGCCGGCATTGAGGGCCGTGGCGGCGGTTTGCGGATCGGGATCGGCGATCCGTTCCGGCGCCGGCTCCACGTGCAGGGCGAACTGCAGGCCGGGCCCGGTGCGTTCGCACCAGGCGTAGAGCACGGTGGCACCGGTGCGCTCGGCCAGCCGGTTGACCAGGGTCATGGTCAGCGCCTGCACGCCGAAGAACGGCACGAACACGCCATCGCCGTTCTTCGGCTGCTGGTCGGGCAGGATGGCGACCGTGCCGCCGTCCTTGAGTACCTTGAACAGCTGCCGCACCGCCGGGCCTTCGGCGCGCACCTGGCGCACGTTGTCGCCGCCACGGGCCAGTTGCAGGAAGGCGTTGCCGGCCGGGCTTTCGGGCGGGGCGTAGACGAAGGCGAACGGCCCGCGCGAAGCCAGCCACTGGTTCAGCAGCTCCCAGTTGCCGTAGTGCGGGGCGACCACGATCACCCCCTTGCCGGAGGCCCGCGCCGCGTCGTACAGCGCCTGGCCGTGGCGCTCGCGCAGGTGGCGGGCAAGGTTGGCGGCGGGGGCGTGGGTCCACAGGTACAGCGTTTCCAGCGTCTGCCGGGCGGTACTGCGCAGCACGTCACGGTGCAGCTGCGCGCGCTGCTCGGCGGACAGTTCCGGGTAGGCCAGCTCCAGGTTGCGGCGGGTCACCCGGCTCTCCCTCGCGTCGATGCGCCGCCACAGCCATGCCGCGGCATCGGCCAGGGCGCGCAGCCACGACCACGGCAGGCGGGTCAGCGCGGCGGCAAGGCGATGGTAGAGGCGGGCGGTGGTTTCCGGTTTCATCCGTGCAAGTCTAGCGGCTGCGCCCGGATGTCATGATGGGCGGCCCATCCCGCAGGAGTATCCATGCTTGCCTTGATCCAGCGTGTTGCCCAAGCGTCGGTCAGTGTCGACGAGGCGGTGGTCGGGCGGATCGGCCCGGGCCTGCTGGCGCTGGTCGGGGTCGAGCCGGGGGATGACGAGGCGGCACTGGCGCGGATGGCCGAGCGCCTGCTCGGTTACCGGGTTTTCGCCGACGATGCCGGCAAGATGAACCTTTCCCTGCGCGATACCGGTGGCGGCCTGCTGCTGGTCAGCCAGTTCACGTTGGCTGCCGATACCCGTTCGGGCATGCGGCCCAGCTTCACCAGCGCCGCGGCGCCGGCCGAGGCTGAACGGATTTTCAACCGATTGGTGGCGATCTGCCGTGAAAAGCATGCCGCAGAGGTGGAAACGGGCCGTTTCGGTGCCCATATGGTGGTCAGCCTGGTCAACGATGGCCCGGTCACCTTCCTGCTCAAGGCCGGCGCCTGAACCGCCGCCCGTCGCCCGTGACGCCCGTGAAACCACCGCACGGCAGGCGTCCCGCGGCGCTGGTATAATAGTAGGTTCTCTTCCTTACCCCCTGCCGGTGGCGCGAGCACTACATGGCCAACGAACGTCCTGCCCAGCAATCCGATATCAAGCAACTGATCAGCAAGGGCCTGGAACAGGGCTACCTGACCTACGCCGAAGTCAACGACCACCTGCCCGACGACATGGTCGACCCGGAGCAGATCGAGGACATCATCGGCCTGATCACCGGCATGGGCATCGACGTCCATGAAGTGGCGCCCGATGCCGACACCCTGAGCCTGAGCGATGGCAACACCGGCAACCGCGAGGTGGACGACACCGCCGCCGAGGAAGCCGCTGCCGCGTTGACTGCGCTGGACACCGAAGGTGGCCGCACCACCGACCCGGTGCGCATGTACATGCGCGAGATGGGCACGGTCGAGCTGCTGACCCGCGAGGGCGAGATCGCCATCGCCAAGCGCATCGAGGAAGGCCTGGGCAGGGTGCAGGCCGCGCTCGGCACCTTCCCGCCGGCCGTCGAGTCGGTGTTGGCCGACTACGAGCTGCACAAGGAAGGCAAGAAGCGCCTGGCCGAGGTGATCGTCGGATTCAACGACCTGGCCGAGGAAGTGCCGGCGCCGGCCGCCGCCGCCGACAGCGACGACAGCAGCGACGACAGCGATTCGGAGGCCGACGAGGACGAGGACGAGGACGAGGACGGCGGCGAGGAGGATACCGGCCCGACCGGTCCGGACCCGGCCGAAGTCGCCAGCCGCATGGAACAGTTGGCCAGCGACATGGCCAAGTTCAAGAAAGCCTACGCCAAGGGCGACGCCAAGGCGCAGGCCAAGCTGCGCGAAGAGCTGTCGGCCACCTTCGTTACCCTCAAGCTGCCGCTGCCGCTGACCGACGTGCTGGTCCGCCAGCTGCGCGACACGATGGCGCAGGTCAAGGCGCAGGAGCGCCGCGTGCTGCACCTGGCCACGGTCACCGCGCGCATGCCGCGCAAGGACTTCATCCGCTCCTGGGAAGGCAACCAGACCAACCTGGAGTGGGTGGAGGACGCGATCAAGCGCAAGCAGAAGTGGTCCTCGGCGCTGCGCGACGTCAAGGAGCAGATCATCTCCGAGCAGCAGTCCACGCTGGACGTGGAGAAGGCCGCGCACCTGACGCTGGACGAGCTGAAGGAAATCAGCCGGGTGATGGCCTACGGCGAGGCCAAGGCGCGCAAGGCCAAGAAGGAAATGGTCGAGGCCAACCTGCGCCTGGTGATTTCCATCGCCAAGAAGTACACCAACCGCGGCCTGCAGTTCCTCGACCTGATCCAGGAAGGCAACATCGGCCTGATGAAGGCGGTGGACAAGTTCGAATACCGCCGCGGCTACAAGTTCTCGACCTATGCCACCTGGTGGATCCGCCAGGCGATCACCCGCTCGATCGCCGACCAGGCGCGCACCATCCGCATCCCGGTGCACATGATCGAGACGATCAACAAGCTCAACCGCATTTCCCGGCAGATGCTCCAGCAGTACGGCCGCGAGGCCACGCCGGAGGAGCTGGCCAAGGAAATGGACATGCCCGAGGACAAGATCCGCAAGGTGATGAAGATCGCCAAGGAGCCGATCTCGATGGAAACCCCGATCGGCGACGACGAGGATTCGCATCTGGGCGACTTCATCGAGGACACCAACGTCGAGTCCCCGATCGACAACACCACCAACATCAACCTGTCCGAGACCGTGCGCGACGTGCTGGCCGGCCTCACCCCGCGGGAAGCCAAGGTGCTGCGCATGCGCTTCGGCATCGACATGAACACCGACCACACCCTGGAAGAGGTCGGCAAGCAGTTCGACGTGACCCGCGAGCGCATCCGCCAGATCGAGGCCAAGGCGCTGCGCAAGCTGCGCCATCCGAGCCGCTCCGAGCAGCTGCGCAGCTTCCTCGACATCGAGTGACCCCCCGGCCCGCGCCCGTCGCGGGAACGGCAGGAAAGGCCCCGCAATGCGGGGCCTTTCCGTTTGCGGAAGGCCGCACCGCCCGCGCGGCAGCGGCGGGTGGTATTTTCGATGCCTGCATTGGATCGGTCCAAAAGGGGCGGGTGATGACGGTCGGACAGGCGAAGTGGGGGTTGGCGCTGGCATTGCTGGCGGGTGCGGCGATAGCGGGCGATGGCACCGGCGAGCGCGCGGTGGCAGCGGTGGACCCGTTCATCGGCACCGGCGGCGAAGGCCACACCTATCCCGGGGCGACGGTGCCGCACGGCATGATCCAGCTCAGCCCCGACACCCGGATCAAGTCGCGCAAGGAAGGCTATGGCTGGGCGGCCGGCTACCGCCATGATGACCGCACCATCGTCGGTTTCTCGCACACCCACTTCTCCGGCACCGGCCATTCCGACCTCGGCGACGTGCTGCTGATGCCGATTGCCGGCGAGGTGAGGTATGAACGCGGCGACGCCGACACGCCCGGCAGCGGCTACACCTCGCGCTTCCGCCACGAGGACGAGAAAGCGGAGCCGGGCTATTACGCCGTCACCCTCGATGACTACGGCGTGCGTGCCGAGCTGACCGCCAGCGCGCGCGTGGGCATGCACCGCTACGCCTTCCCGCAGGGCCGGCCGGCGCATGTGCTGGTCGACCTGCGCACCAGCATGTACGACTACCCCGGCAAGGTCCTGTGGTCGCGCCTGCGGCTGCGCGCAGACGGCACCGTGACCGGCTATCGCCAGACCCGCGGCTGGGCGCCCGGGCGCCAGCTGTATTTCGCCATGCGCTTCTCGCGGCCGCTGGCCGGACATGCCTTCCACGACACCGAGGCCGACGTCGCCTACCGCGGCTTCCCGCCGCCGGCGGAGAACGACCCGGCCGCGCGCGCGCAGATCGAAGGCCGGCAACTCATCGGCAGCTTCGATTTCGGCGAAGGAGGGCGCGAGCCGCTGCTGGTGAAGGTATCGATCTCCCCGGTCAGCGAGGACAACGCCATCGCCAACCTCGACGCCGAAGCGCCCGGCTGGGATTTCGACGGCATGCGCGCCGCCGCCCGCGCGCAGTGGGCGCAGGCGCTGGCGGCGGTGGACGTGGATGCGCCGGCGCCACTGCGCACCAGCTTCTACACCGCGCTGTACCACAGCATGCTCGGCCCGACCCTGTTCATGGACAGCGACGGCCGCTACCGCGGCCCGGACAACGCCGTGCACCAGGCAAAGGGCTGGACCAACTATTCGACCTTCTCGCTGTGGGATACCTACCGCGCGCTGCACCCGCTGATGACCCTGCTGCAGCCGCCGCAGCGCAGCAGCGACATGGTCAACTCGCTGCTGGCCGCGCGCCGCGAAAGCCCCTACGGCATCCTGCCGGTGTGGTCGTTCCACGGCCTGGAGACGTGGTGCATGATCGGCTACCACGGCGTACCGGTGATCGCCGACGCCTACATGAAGGGCATCGGCGGTTTCGATGCCGGCGAGGCATTGGACGCGATGGTCGCCAGCGCCGACTACGGCCCCTACGACGGCATCGCCCAGTACCGCGAACTGGGCTGGGTGCCGATCGACGAGGAAGGCGAGGCGGCGAGCAAGACGCTGGAATACGCCTATGACGACTGGAGCATCGCGCGCATGGCCGCGGCGATGGGGCGCGAGGACGTCGCCGCCGAGTTCGCCAGGCGTGCCGGCAACTGGAAGAACGCTTTTGATCCGGCCACCGGCTTCATGCGCGCGCGCAAGCGCGACGGCGGCTTCCGCGAGCCGTTCGATCCCGACGCCAGCGGCTACGGCAGCGACTACACCGAGGGCAATGCCTGGCAATACTCGTGGTACGTGCCGCAGGACGTGGCCGGGCTGGCCGCCGCGCACGGCGGCGCGGACAGGCTGCTGCAACGGCTCGACGACGTGTTCGATGCGCAGGTGGACCCGGCGGTGTTCGAGCACATGGAGGACATCACCGGCCTGATCGGCTGGTACGCCCACGGCAACGAGCCCAGCCACCACGTTGCCTACCTCTATGCCTATGCCGGCCAGCCGTGGCGCACCCAGGCGCGGCTCAAGCGGATCATGGACAGCCAATACGCGCCGCGCCCCGACGGGCTGGCCGGCAACGACGACCTCGGCCAGATGTCGGCCTGGTACGTGTTCACCGCGCTGGGCTTCTACCCGGTCACGCCGGGCAGCAACGAATACATCATCGGCCGCCCGTTCCTGCCGCGCGCCACCTTGAACCTGCCCAACGGCAAGCGCTTCAGCATCGTCGCCGACGGCCTCGACGACGCCCATCCCTACATCGGTGGCGCCACCCTCGACGGCAAGCCGCTGGAACGCGCGTTCCTGCGCCACGAGGAGATCATGGCCGGCGGCGAACTGCGCTTCACCATGCAGGCCGAACCCAACCGCCAATGGGGCAGCGATCCGCGGATGCGGCCCTATTCGCAATCCACCCACTGACGCCGGCGCAGGGCCGGCGGTGTGGTCGCCCGCGCCGGCCTCCACTACACTTGCGCCCCTACACGCGGGCCTATAGCTCAACGGTTAGAGCAGAGGACTCATAATCCTTTGGTTCCAGGTTCGAATCCTGGTGGGCCCACCACGCGATGAAGGCATGATTGGCCCGTTGCACTCCGCTTCCTTGGCCATGATGCCGGCGGCATGCCCCACTTTCCCTGTTCACTCCCCAGTCGCGGCCTGCGGTGGATTGTGCTAACAATCGCGGCGCAGGGTCATCGTGGGGCAGGACCACATGACAGGGGGAGCCGCCGGCATGGATGAAGAAGACACAGTGCGAGGGCATGACGGTGTCGCCGCAAGCGTGCCGTCGTACCGCTTCGCCTCGCCATTGTGGGCAGTGGCAGCGCTGCTGGCCGGCCTGCTGCTGACCGCCGAACTGGCGCGGCGCGAATGGAAGGTCGAGCACCAGAAGGTCGAATCCCTGCAACGTTCGCTGGCCGACGCCGCGCCGCAGCAGCTGCGCGAATCGCTGGAAAACACCGCGCTGGTGCTGCGCTCGATGCAGACCGTGTTCCTGTCCAGCAGCCAGCCGATGAACCAGGCCGCCTTCGCCGACTACCAGCGCAACCTGCGCTCGGGCGACTGGCTCCACGGCTACGTGCTGACCGGCTTCGCCAGCCGCGAAACCGCACCGGACGACGGGCGCGGGATTTACCGCTACCTGTTCCTCGCGCCGTTGCAGGGCAGCGAGGCGCTGCTGGGCTTCGACATCGCCAGCCAGCCGGAGAACATGGACGCGCTGCTGCGCGCGCGCGATACCGACACCCCGGCGCTGTCGGCACCGTTCACGCTGCTGCAGTTCCGCGACCGTGAAGGGCAGGCGGCGCTGGGCGTCACCGTGCGCCTGCCGGCATACACGCGCGGCCCGGCGCCGAGGACGCTGGCCGAGCGGCAGGCGCGCGAACTGGGCGCGCTGGCGGTCAGCCTGCGGCTGGAGCCGATGGTCGGCAACGCGCTGAAAGGCCGCATCCTCGACTACATGCACGTGGACATCCGCGACGCGGGCGCGGCGCCGGAGCATGCACAGGTATTCGCCACCGCGCCGCTGCCGGCGGACGATGCCGCCGCCGGCGTGCGGGTGCGCCGCGTCGAGTTCGGCGGGCGCACGTGGGAGCTGCGGCTGTGGCCGCGCGCGGAGCTGGGCAACTGGACGCAGCTGTGGCTGATCCTCGCCTCCGGTAGCGCGATCAGCGTGCTGCTGGCGCTGTTCCTGTGGTCGCAGGGCGCCACCCAGCGCCGCGCGGTGGACCTGGGGCGGAAGATGAGCGCGCGCTTCGGCGAAAGCGAGGCCCGTTTCCGCGTGCTCAACGAACTGCTGCCGGCGCTGGTGCTGCTGGCCGGTGCCGGCGATGGCCGCATCATCCACGCCAACCACGCCGCGCGCACCCAGCTCGGGCGCGTGGCCGGGATGCGGCTGGACGCGCTGTTCGCCGACCCCGCGCTGGGCGCGCAGGCGCTGGCTGCCGTCGCCGACGACGGCCACTGGGACAGCCGCGAGGCGGTGGTGCTCAACGGCATCGGCGCCGGCCTGTGGGTGCATGCCGCGCTGGCGCGGGTGGAAGTGGACGCGGCGCCGCACCTGCTGATGGTCGCCACCGACACCAGCGCGCAGCGGGAAATGACCGAGCGCCTGCGTTACCAGGCCACGCACGACGAACTCACCGGCCTGTGCAACCGCCGCGAGTTCGAGCGCCAGCTGCGGCAGGCGCTGATGAACCGTGCCGGGCGCCTGGCATCCGAGCCGTTCGCGCTGATGTACATCGACCTGGACCAGTTCAAGATCATCAACGACCTGTCCGGGCACATGGCTGGCGACCAGTTGCTGGTGCAGCTGGGGCAGGCGATGCGCGGCAGCCTGCGCCACGGCGACCTGCTGGCGCGGCTGGGCGGCGACGAATTCGGCCTGCTGGCCTTCGATGTCGATGCGGCGCAGGCGCAGGCGCTGGCCGAGCAGGTGCGCTGCTGCATCGAGCGCTCCACCTTCATGTGGCAGGGCCGTACCTACACGGTCAGCGCCAGCGTCGGCGTGGTCATGGTCGACCGTGACGGGCGCACCCTCAAGGACCTGCTGGCCTGGGCCGACAGCGCCTGCTACCTGGCGAAGGACGACGGCCGCAACCGCGTCCGCGTGCACGGCGACGACGATGACGCCACCCGGCGCATGGGCGAGATGGAATGGGCCAACCGCCTGCGCTGGGCGCTGGAGCAGGACCGGTTGCTGCTCGACTACCAGGAAGTGGTGCAGCTGGATGGCGCGCTGGCGCCGGCCACCCACGTCGAGCTGCTGCTGCGCATGCGCGACGAGAGCGGCGGCGTGGTGTTGCCGGGCGCGTTCCTGGGCGCGGCCGAACGCTACGGGCTGATGCCGGCGGTGGACCGCTGGGTGATCCGCACCGCGCTGTCCAACTTCGCCCAGCTGCACCCGTGCGGCGACACGCTGGCGACCTGCGCGATCAATCTTTCCGGCGCCAGCATCGAGGACGAGGGGCTGGCCGACTTCATCCTCGACACCCTCGAACGCCACGCGGTGCCGCCGCACAAGGTCTGCCTGGAGATCACCGAGACGGTGGCCGTGCGCGACCTGCTGCGGGTGGTGCGGATGATCGAGCGCCTGCGCGCGGCCGGCTGCCGCATCGCGCTGGACGACTTCGGCGCCGGCATGGCCTCGTTCGGCTACCTGAAGAACCTGCCGGTGGACGTCATCAAGATCGACGGCAGCTTCGTGCGCAACCTCGACAGCGACCCGATGAACCGCATCATCATCGACGCGGTGGCCCGCATCGGCCACCAGCGCGGTGCCAAGGTGGTGGCCGAATGGGTGGAGGACGCGCGTTATCTGGAGGTGCTGCGCGCGCTGGGCGTGGATTACGCGCAGGGTTTCGCCCTGCACCGCTCCGAGCGCGTGCTGTTCCAGCGCACCCCGTGATGGCGTCGCCGATGGGTTGACCTTCCCATGATGGGAAGCTTTATGGTGGCCGCCATCACGAATGCCTGCTGGTGAGCCGATGACATCCCCGAATACCCCGGCACCCGCCGCCGGTGGCCCGATACAGGAACTGGCGATTGGCGGCATGACCTGCGCCTCGTGCGTGGGCCGGGTGGAGCGCGTGCTGGCCGCGGTGCCGGGCGTGGTGCGGGCCAGCGTCAACCTCGCCAGCGGCCGCGCCACGGTGCAGGGCGCGGGCGTGGACCGGCAGGCGCTGGTGCGCGCGGTGGAGAAGGCCGGCTACGAAGTGGCGGCACCGGCGCCGCTGGAACTGGGCATCGACGGCATGACCTGCGCCTCGTGCGTCGGCCGCGTCGAGCGGGTGCTGGCGAAGGTGCCCGGCGTGCAGTCGGCCAGCGTCAACCTCGCCAGTGGCCGCGCGCGGGTGCAGGGCGATGCCGCGCTCGATCCGGCCGCGCTGGTCGCCGCCGTCGCCAAGGCGGGCTATACGGCGTGGCTGCTGCAGGCCGCCGGCGACGACGCTGCACAGGCGCAGCGCCAGGCCGATGAACTGCAGGGCCTCAAGCGTGACCTGCTGCTGGCCGCTGCGCTGACCCTGCCGGTGTTCGTGCTGGAAATGGGCGCGCACCTGCTGCCGGCCTTCCACCATTTCATCGCCGCCACGCTCGGCACCCGCAACAGCTGGCTGCTGCAATGCGCGCTGACCACGCTGGTGCTGCTGTTCCCCGGCCGCCGTTTCTACCGCGCCGGCATTCCCGCGCTGCTGCGCGCCGCGCCGGACATGAACTCGCTGGTCGCGGTCGGCACGCTGGCTGCTTATGGCTATTCGCTGGTGGCCACCTTCCTGCCGCGGCTGCTGCCGGCCGGCACGGTCAACGTCTATTACGAGGCGGCGGCGGTCATCGTCACCCTGATCCTGTTCGGGCGCCTGCTCGAAGCGCGGGCCAAGGGCCGCACCTCCGAGGCGATCAAGCGCCTGCTCGGCCTGCAGCCGCGCACCGCGCGGGTACGCCGCGCGGGCGGCACGGTGGAGGTGCCGCTGGCGGAAGTGGCGGTGGGCGAGGTGGTCGAGGTGCGCCCCGGCGAGCGCATCGCGGTGGATGGCGAGGTGGTCGACGGCGACAGCTACGTCGACGAGTCGATGATCAGCGGCGAACCGGTGCCGGTGGCCAAGGCCGTGGGCGCCGGCGTGGTCGGCGGCACCGTCAACCAGACCGGCGCGCTGGGCGTGCGCGCCACCGCGGTGGGCGCCGCCACCGTGCTGGCGCAGATCATCCGCATGGTGGAGCAGGCGCAGGGCGCCAAGCTGCCGATCCAGGGGCTGGTGGACCGCATCACGATGTGGTTCGTGCCGGTGGTGATGGCGCTGGCGCTGCTGACCTTCGCCACGTGGTGGCTGTTCGGCCCGTCGCCGGCGCTGAGCTTCGCCCTGGTCAACGCGGTGGCGGTGCTGATCATCGCCTGCCCGTGCGCGATGGGTCTGGCGACGCCGACCTCGATCATGGTCGGCACCGGCCGCGGCGCCGAGCTGGGCGTGCTGTTCCGCAAGGGCGAGGCATTGCAGCTGCTGAAGCAAGCGGCAGTGGTGGCGGTGGACAAGACCGGCACGCTGACCGAGGGCCGGCCCATGTTGACCGACCTGCACGTGGCCGAGGGCTTCACCCGCGAACAGGTGCTGGCCTGCGTGGCGGCGGTGGAGGACCGCTCCGAGCATCCCATCGCACGCGCCATCGTCACCGCCGCGCGCGATGCCGGGCTGGGGGTGCCGGCGGTGCAGGCGTTTGAATCGGTCACCGGCCACGGCGTGCGCGCGCAGGTGGATGGCCTGCGCGTGGAAGTGGGAGCGGATCGCTTCATGCACACGCTCGGGCTGGACGTGGCGACCTTCGCCGAGATTGCGCAACGATTGGGCGAGCAGGGCAAGACGCCGCTGTACGCCGCGCTCGACGGCCGATTGGCGGCGATCATCGCCGTCTCCGACCCGATCAAGCCCGACACCGCCGCGGCCATCGCCCGGCTGCACGCGCAGGGGCTGAAGGTGGCGATGATCACCGGCGACAACCGGCGCACCGCGCAGGCCATCGCCCGCCAGCTCGGCATCGACGACGTAGTGGCCGAGGTGCTGCCCGAAGGCAAGGTCGATGCGATCAAGCGATTGAAGGCCGGACATGGCCGGCTGGCCTATGTCGGCGACGGCATCAACGACGCCCCGGCACTGGCCGCGGCCGACGTCGGCATGGCGATAGGTACCGGCACCGACGTGGCGATCGAAGCCGCCGACGTGGTGCTGATGTCCGGCAGCCTGCAGGGCGTGCCCAACGCCATCGCGTTGAGCCGCGCGACGCTGCGCAATATCGGCCAGAACCTGTTCTGGGCGTTCGCCTACAACGCCGCGCTGATCCCGCTCGCGGCCGGCGTGCTGTACCCGGCGTGGGGCGTGCTGCTGTCGCCGGTGTTCGCCGCCGGGGCGATGGCGCTGTCCTCGGTGTTCGTGCTCGGCAACGCGCTGCGGTTGCGCAGGTTCAAGCCGTAACGGTGGCTCTGAACTCTCCCGCCCTTGCGCACGGAACCGCGAACAGCGTAGGTCGGGGTTACATCCCCGACGCGGCTTTACCCGGGGCAATGAACGTCGGGGGCGTAGCCCCGACCTGTGCAATGCAATAGACAACGATGGAAGCAGCCCCATGAACATCGGACAGGCAGCGAAGGCCACCGGCATCTCGGCCAAGATGATCCGCTACTACGAGGACGTCGGTCTGGTTGGTCCGGTGGCGCGCACCGCCGCTGGTTACCGCGTCTATGGCGCGCGCGACATCCACACCCTCGGCTTCATCAAGCGCTCGCGCGACATGGGCTTCAGTGTCGAGCGCATCGGTGAACTGCTGGCGCTGTGGCGTGATCGCTCGCGGCACAGCGCCGACGTCAAGCGCATGGCGCTGGAACACGTGGCGGTGCTGCAGCAGCGCATCACCGAACTGCAGGACATGCTGCGGACCGTGCAGACGCTGGCCGACTGCTGCGCCGGCGACGAACGGCCGGATTGCCCGATTCTGCGGGGTATTGAAGGCACATAGCCCCTCTCCCATCGGGGTTCCTAGGTACGGCTTGCGCGCCACTGGCGCGCGTACCTTGGAACGCCCACGCCGCTGGCGTGGGCCGGGGCGCGGAGCGGGGGTTGGGGTGAGGGGCAACGGAGTTCCAATGGTTCAGACATCACGGACTCCATTCGCCCCTCATCCGGCGCTTCGCGCCACCTTCTCCCGATGGGAGAAGGGAAGAGCAGGATGGCTTTCAGCCATTGCCGCGCAGGCGCGCGGTCAGGCCCTTGAGGAAGTTGCGCAGCAACTGGTCGCCGCAGGCGCGGTAGTTCTTGTGGTCGGGCTGGCGGAACAGCGCCGACAGCTCCGGCTTGGACAGCGGGAAACCGGCCGCGTCGAAGATCGCATGCATGTCCACGTCCTTGAGCTGGAACGCCACGCGCAGCTTCTTCAGCACCAGGTTGTTGCTGATGCGGGTTTCCGGCGCGCGCGTCGGCTGGGTGTCGTCGCGGCCGCGGCAGTGGACGATCAGGCCGTCGAGGAAGCGCACCAGCGCCGCGTCGGGGCAGGGCTCGAACAGCGGCTCGTCGTCCCTGCGCAGGAAGTCGTGCACCTGCGCCTGATCCACCGCGAAGGCGGGGTCGGCCAGCTGGATCAGCTCCACCACGTGCTTGTCGCCGAGGTCGAGCATGTAGCGGATGCTGCGCAGTACGTCGTTGTTGATCATCGCCATTCCGTCACGGCCGGGGCGGAACCGCCCGGCGGGCGCGCATTGTAGCGCCGTGGCGTCAGTGGCCCGGCGTCACCAGCCATGCCAGGGGCCGGGGCCGTAGCCGAACGGGCCGGCGCCCTTGCCCTGGCTGATGTGGATGTTCAGGTCCAGGCGGCGGCTGTTGCCTTCGTCGGTGGTGTAGTCCTTGCCCAGGTTGATGTCGGCCGAGGTCCAGTGGCTGTTGCCGAACGCCTTGGAGTAGCCGATGCCGGTGCTGACCGCGCCATGCACCTGCAGACCATCGTCGTTGGTGGCGGCAGCGACGGCATCCCGCTTCGGGCGCGGGCCGCTGTGGTCGCCGTAGTAGGTGCCCGGCGCGTCGGACTGGTAGGACGGATCGTTCATGTAGCGCAACGGTGCCTGCGGCACGCTCAGGTCCAGCGCGCCCGGCGTGGCGCTCTGCGCCGCCGCCGCGAACGGGGCCAGCAGGCAGGCGAGGAGGATCACGGGCGGTTTCATCGCGGGGCGCTCCGGAAGATGTGGCTGCATCGTGGCAGGGACGATGCAGCCACGCTAGCGTCACCGGAGTGAACCCGGCCTGTCGCGCCGCGACCTTCCACCGGCCCGCCGACGGCGCTAGGCTGCAAGGCCTCTTCGTGGCAACCAGGAGGCGATGATGTACGCGGTGATCCTGCTCAAGGGGGCGCAAGGCTATGCGCGCGAACACTGGGAGCACGTGCCCGAGCTGGTCGATTACGAAGGCGAGAGCTATTCGCTGCGCGCCGGCCCGCGGCAGCCGCTGCCGACCGACCGGGAGTGGGAGCCGGTGGCGGTATACGCGCCGGACATGTTGACCGAAGAGGAATTCCAGGACCTGTACCAGCAGTACCGGCCGCAGGTCGCCGAGCTGGCGCTGAAATACTGAGGGCCGGCCAAGCCCCGTGCCGGGCCGTTTGAGCAGCAGGCGTGTAGATGCGGGGCTTGCCCCGCATGAGGCTTTACCGGCCAAGTCCCGTACCGGGCAAGCCCGGCACCTACGCAGGCAGGTCCGCCATTGGCGGGGTGTGGACACCGGCTGACTTATAGTCCGCCCACGCGCGGTGGTCCGCGCATGCCGCGGATGCGCCGCCTTGTCTTCCCGTCCCCGTTTCCCGTTGTTGCGTGCGTGGTTGCTGGCATTGCTGCTGGTCGGCGCCGGGCCGTGGCCGTTTGCCGCGCTGGCCGCCGGCAACGTGGCCGACGAAGTCGACCTGCCGCAGGCGCGGCAGCGCATCGAGCAGGCCGGGGACGCGCTGCAGGCGGTGCGCCGCGGGCTGGACGATGCCGACGCGCAGGAAACGCTGCGGACGCTGTCCGAGCGGGCGCAGCAGGCGCGGCGCGACGCCGAGGCCGGGGTGCAGGTGCTGCAGCCGGCGCTGGAGCGGATGGACGCGCGCATCGCCCAGCTCGGGCCGCTGCAGGAGGGCGCGACCGAGGAGCGCGGCATCGCCCGCCAGCGCGGCGTGCTGGAGCAGCAGCGCAGCCAGCTCGACGCCGACATCAAACGCGGCCGGCTGCTGGCCGAGGAGGCGCGACAGCTCGGCGATTCGATCGAGAAGATGCGCACCCAGCAGTTCGGCGCGCAGCTCGGGCGCAAGGTGGGCTCGCCGTTGTCGCCTGCGCTGTGGCGCAAGTTCGCCGACAGCCTGCCCGGCGACCTGCAGCGGATCCGCGCGCTGTACCGGCAGGCCGGCAATGCCCTGCACGACGCGGTGGCCGCGCACGGGGCGAAGGTACCGTTGCTGGGGGCGCTGCTGGCATTGCTGCTGGTGCTGCCGCTGCAGTTCTGGCTGCGCCGGTTCGGCCGCCGTCGCGCCGCGTCCGCACAGGCCCCGGCCGGGCGCCTGCGCCGCACCGGGCTGGCGGTGTGGCTGCTGCTGGTCGGCACGCTGCTGCCGGGGCTGGCGGCGCTGGCGGTGGTGGGCAGCCTACGCGCGGTATCGGCGATCCCGCCAAGGCTGGAGTCGGTGGCCGACGTGCTGGTCACGGCGACCTTCGTGTCCGCCTTCATTACCGCCGTCGCCGCCTGCCTGCTGGCGCCGCGGCGGCCGTCGTGGCGGCTGGCCAACGTGGACGACGCCAGCGCCCGGCGTCTGCTGGCGCTGGCCCGCGGCGCCGCGGCACTGACCTGGGCGACCCTGCTGCTGCGTGCGCTGGCACGTGCGGCGCGCACCTCGCAGGTGAGCGCGGTGCTGCTCGATGGCCTGGTCGCGCTGGGCTACGTCGCCCTGATCATGGCGATGCTGGTGACGCTGACGCGACTGCACCGGCGCCGCGCCGCCGATGCGGCGCTGGCCGAGCAGCGTGCCGACGCGGGCCCGGCGAAGCTACCGCGACTGCGCAGCGGCTGGCTGGTGCTGGCGCGGCTGGGCGGCCACCTGACCGTGCTGGCGGCGCTGCTGGCCACCCTGCTGGGCTACCTGAACTTCGCGTTGTTCGCCACCCAGCAGATGGTCGGGGTGACCGTGCTGGTGCTGGTGGTTTCGCTGCTGCTGAAGTTCGCCGACGACCTGTCGCTGTGGCTGCTGGCGCCGGACAGCGGCTTCGGCCGCGTGCTGCGCCTGTCCACCGGCCTGCAGCCGGCGCAGCTGGAACAGGCCGGCGTGCTGCTGTCGGCCCTATTGCGGGCAATGCTGGTGCTGCTGGGCCTGGCCGCGCTGGTGGCGCTGTTCGGCAACGCCAGCGCGCTGTATGACTGGACCGCCGCGCTGGGCTCGGGCCTGAAGATCGGCGACCAGTTGCTGAAACCGTCGTCGGTGCTGTGGGCGGTGCTGGTACTGGTACTCGGCCTGGGCCTGGCGCGGGCGCTGCAGCAATGGCTGGTGGGCACCTACCTGCCGAAGACCGGGCTGGATGCCGGCGTGCGCAATTCGGTCAGTACCGTGGCCCGCTACCTCGGCATCGTGCTGGCGGTGCTGTGGGCACTGGCGACGCTGGGCATCGGCTTCGAGAAACTGGCGCTGCTGGCCAGCGCGCTGTCGGTGGGCATTGGTTTTGGCCTGCAGGCGATCACCCAGAACTTCGTCTCCGGGCTGATCCTGCTGGCCGAGCGGCCGGTGAAGATCGGCGACTGGATCAAGATCGGCGACCAGGAGGGCGACATCCGCCGCATCTCGGTGCGCTCGACCGAGATCCAGGTCGGCGACCGCTCCACGCTGATCGTGCCCAACTCGGAACTGATCACCAAGACCATCCGCAACATGACGATGGCCGGTGCGCTGGGCCGCGTGCAGCTCCAGTTCTCGGTGCCGTTGAATACCGACGTGGCGCAGGTGCGGCAGCTGCTGCTGGACATCTTCGCCGGCCACGAAGGCGTGCTGGCCGAGCCGGCGCCCTCGGTGTTCATCGACTCGATCGCCGGCGGGCTGGTGGCGCTGAACTGCTTCGCCTACGTCTCCAGCCCGCGCAACGCGTATGGCACGCGCAGCGAACTGCTGTTCGAGCTGCTGCGGCGCACCGCCGAGCAGGGCATCGCGCTGGTCACGCCGACCGACATCCACCTCGTGCGCGACGGCCAGTGAACCCTTGAACCTCTTGTAGGAGCGACGTGAGTCGCGACCAGGCTTTCCCGTGCGCCCCGGTCGCGACTCACGTCGCTCCTACAGGATTCAGTGATTCAGGAGCGTGGCCGGCTGCGGATCGCCGGCAGCAGCGCGTAGCTGTCCACCGCCAGCTTCTCGGCGTGGCTCAGCCAGGCGCGGATCTCCAGGTCGTCGATTTCCTCGTCCAGCCCCAGCGGCAGGATGATGCGGCCGTCGCTGTCGGCCTGCACCCATTGCTGGGCCACGACGACCTTGCGCTGCGAGGACACCGCCTCGACCCAGAACGCACGCGCCGGGCGCTGGCTGGCGTACAGCTCCAGCACGTACCGGCCGGGGCCGGTGTGCTGCGCCTGGCGGCTGATCATGCGCGACTGGCGCACGCTCGGGCGCGGGCCGTGGAACGGTTCCAACGGCGCGTCCACGGCGATGCCGCGGCGCAACTGGGCATCGCGGTACAGGCGCATGCCCTGGTCGCTGTCGACCAGCAGCGCGCACCAGTCGCCGTCGGCCAGGCCGTCCTCGAACGCGGTGCAGCGGTCCACGTAGGCCAGCCGGTGGCCGGGGTCGGCCTCGTCGAACCTGCGCGAGGTGTTTTCCAGGTACACCGATTGCAGCGCCCACTGCGCGTCGTATTCCAGCAGTACCGGCGGCTGCACCTTCTGCACGCCGACCAGCACCTGCCCGTCGTCCAGCCGCAGCATGCGGGTCTTCTCGCCCAGCCACAGCGAGCGGGCGAAGGCGCGGTAGCGCGCATAGTCGCTGGCGTCGTCCTTGAGCGCGGCGACGCTGGCGCTGGCCGCGCGTGGCGCGGCCAGCAGCGAGCGGCCGAAGCCGATGGCGTCGATGGCCGGGTCCAGCAGCTGCAGCAGGGTGGCGCCGGAATCGAGCGTGGTGCCGGCGCTGGCCACCACCTGGCGCGGGGTGATGTCCGCGCCGAGGAACAGCAGCAGGTTCTCGCGGTGCAGGTTGGCGAGCACGTCGCTGAGGTCGTTGGGCATGGCCAGGTGGTCGGAGGCCACCACCACCAGCGTGTCCTGCCCGTATTCGCTGTCGCGGATGCGGTCCACCAGTTTCGAGATCAGCCGGTCGGTGCACTTGAGCGCGTTGAGCAGGCCGATGTTGCCGTACTGGCTGCGGTAGCGAGTGCCCTTGCAGGCCACCGGCAGGTGCCCGGCCGGGTGGTGGGTGTCCATCGTCAGCGTGGTCAGCATGAACGGCTGGCCGGCGCGGGAGAGCTCCATGAAGCGGTCGAAGGCGCGGTCCAGCAGCACGTCGTCGTGGATGCCCCAGTTGGAGAAGTGCTTGTCGGCGATGCGCTGCTGCTTGAACCACGCCAGGTCGCGGACCTCGTCGAAGCCGTGAGTGGCGAGGAAATCGGCCTTGGCCGCGAACTGGCCGTTGGCCCCGCCCATGTAGTGGTTGTCGTAGCCCTGCTGCTTCAGGTAGTCGCCGAGGCAGAACGCCTCGGGCAGGAAGCGGCCCATGCGGCCCATGCTGTTCTCGTCGCCCTGCGCGGTGGTCAACGGCACGCCGCACATCGACGACACCAGCCCGGCGATGGTCCAGCCGCTGCCGTCGGCCGAGGCGATGTCGCGGAAGTCCAGTGCTTCGCCGGCCAGCCGCTTGAGGTTGGGCATCAGCCCGGGGAAGGCGGTTTCATCCAGATAGGTGCGCTCCAGGCTCTCGCCGTAGATCCACACGATGTTCTTCGGCCGTGCCAGCGGCTGCGCGGGTATCACGTACTCCGGCGCCACCGCGCTGTAGTCCACCGGCTGCATCTGCTGGTAGAGGCGCTGCGCGTCGCCGTAGAGCGGGCTGTGCAGGGTGGCGCCGACCAGCAGCGCGGCGAACACGGCCGACAGCGCCCAACCATGCCGCGGCAGGCGGAAGCGGTGCACGCGTACCAGCAGCAGCGGGGTCAGCGACAGCAGCGCCAAGGCGATGTACGCGACGATGTAGCCGCTGAAGTCGCCCACGCCGGCGCCTTCCATGTCGCTGCGCAGGTGGTAGAGCGTGGCCGAGTTGATGCCGTCGCCGCTGAGCCGGTCGATCAGCCACCACGTGCTCAGCAGCAGCAGCAGCAGCGACAGCAGGCCCGCCTTGAGCCGCGCCAGCCTGGGCGAGAGCAGCAACAGCAGGAACAACGCGGGCAGGTACAGCCAGATGATCCAATGCATGCGGTCACTTGGTAGTGGAAGGGAGAGAAAGCCTTCCCCCGGAAGGCCTGGCCCACGTGCCCGTGTCAGGCGCATGAAACGTGGATGACAGGATCATGCCGATGCGAACCTGACTGAAATGTTTGTTGAGGGCACCCTAGCGGTGCCCCCGTTCCTCCCGCGCCCGGGCCCGGGTGTGGTGGTCGAACAGCAGCGCGCTGAGGATCAGCCCCAGCCCGATCCCGACCCCGAGCAGGAACAGCAGCATCGCCAGCGCCGGGTAGCCGAACAGCGTGAACCGCGCCGGCACCCGCATCAGCAGCACCGAGGACAGCAGCAGCGCGGCGGTGATCAGCCCGGCGGCGATGCGGTTGGCGACCTTCTGGATGTTCTCCATCAGCCGCGATTCCTCCAGCCCGGTGACCTTCACCTGCAGGCGGTTCTCGGCCATCAGCCCGAGGATGTCGGACATGCGCCGCGGCCCGGTGCGCAGCAACTGCTGCAGCTCCATCGCCTCGCTGGCCAGGTTGGCCGCCGACAGCGACTTGCGCAGGCGCGCGCGCATCACGTGCTGCAACTGGCTCTCGACCACGCCGCGGGTATCCAGCTCCGGCGCCAGCTGCTGGCAGACACCCTCCAGGTTGAGCAGCGCCTTGCCCAGCAGGCTCAGTTCCGGCGGCGTGCGCAGGTCGCTGGCAGTGGCGATGCGCACGATCTCCAGCACCACGTGGCCCTCGGACAGGGTGCCGTTGGCGGCGTAGCGCGCGATCATCTGCCCGGTCTCGCGCAGGTAGCGTTCCTCGTCGTAGTCCTCCAGCCGCGTGCTGATGCCGATGATTTCGTCGGCCACCTCCTCGCCGCGGCCATCGACCGCGGCGAACAGCACCTTCAGCAGGCGCTCGCGCAGGCGCGGCGGCACGTGCGCGACCATGCCGAGGTCGAAGATCGCCAGGCGCCCGTCGGGGGTGACGCGCAGGTTGCCGGGGTGCGGGTCGGCGTGGATCTCGCCGTGCACGAATATCTGGTCGAGGTAGCCGCGCACCAGCGCCGCGGCCAGCGGCAGCATCGACTGCTCGGTGCGCCGCACCGGCGGGATGGCGTCCACGCGCACCCCGTGCGCCAGCTGCATGGTCAGCACGCGGCGGCCGCACAGGTCCCACAGCGGCTGCGGCACCCACAGCTCCGGGTATGGCGCAAGATGCCGGCCGAAGCGCGCGAGGTTGACCGCCTCGGCCTCGTAGTCCAGCTCCATGTGCAGGGTCTTGGCGAACTCGTCCAGCCAGTCGGAAAAGCGCACGCGGCGGCCGACCCGGGTCAGGTGGTCGGCGGCGCTGGCGAAGCTGCGCAGCACCGCCAGATCCGAGCGCAGCTGTGCGGCCACCTCGGGCTTCTGTACCTTGATCGCCACCTCGCGGCCATCGTGCAGCACCGCACGGTGCACCTGGGCGATGGAGGCGCAGCCCAGCGGCTCGGGGTCGAACGCGGCGAACAGCTTGCCGACCGCCGCACCCAGTTCCTCCTCGATCACCGCGCGCACCTGCTCGACCGGGATCGGCGCCACCTGCTCCTGCATGCGCGCCAGCACCGCCACGTAGTCGGGCGGGATCATGTCAGGGCGGGTGGACAACACCTGGCCGAGCTTGACGAAGGTGGTGCCCAGCGCTTCGAGGTCGGCGACGAACTGGTCCGGGTCGCCGGCGGCCGGGGTCTTTTCCAGGCGCGGCAGTTCGCCGTCCAGCTGCAGCCCGGAGAAGATGCCGGAGTGCCGGTAGCGCAGCAGCAACCGGACTATCTGCTGGCGCCGGTTCATGCCGCCGATCAGCGCGGGACCGGGGGCATCGGATGCGGTGGTGGTCAAGGCCGGCCCTCGTCGTGCGTGGAGCCGGCAGTGTCGCCGGGGGGCGGTGGGCGGCGGGTGAATGCGCCGGAGCACGCTCTCGCCACCGCGGATCGGCGAATATTCCGTTTTCCCCACCTCGGTGCCCCATCAATGGCCGGAGCCAGCCTGCTCGCCCTGCTCGACGACATCACCAGCCTGCTGGACGATGTTTCCATCCTCACCAAGGTCGCGGCCAAGAAGACCGCCGGCGTGCTCGGCGACGACCTGGCGCTCAACGCGCAGCAGGTCAGCGGCGTCACCGCCGCGCGCGAGTTGCCGGTGGTCTGGGCGGTGGCGAAGGGCTCGCTGCTGAACAAGGCGATCCTGGTGCCGGCGGCATTGGCGATCAGCGCGTGGCTGCCGTGGGCGATCACGCCGCTGATGATGGCCGGCGGTGCCTTCCTCTGCTACGAGGGCGTGGAGAAGCTGGCGCACAAGTTCCTGCACCGGCACGAGGACGACGGACAGCGCCAGGCCGAGCGCCTGGACGCGCTGGCGAAGGAAACCGCCGACATGGTGGCATGGGAGCGCAACAAGGTCCGCGGCGCGATCCGCACCGACTTCATCCTCTCGGCCGAGATCATCGTGCTGTCGCTGGGCGTGGTGGCGAAGCAGCCGTTCATGCAGCAGGTACTGGTGCTGGCGGCCATCGCGCTGGCGATGACGGCATTCGTCTACGGGCTGGTGGCCGGCATCGTCAAGCTCGACGACCTCGGCCTGTGGCTGTTGCGCCGGGGCCGCGCCGCGATGGCGACCGGCCGCGCGATCCTGCTGGCGACACCGTGGTTGATGCGCGGCCTGTCCGTCGCCGGCACCGCGGCGATGTTCCTGGTCGGCGGCGGCATCCTGGTGCACTCGCTGCCGGCGTTGCACCACTTCATCGTCGGGCTGGCGCCGGCGAACCTGGCATGGCTGGTCAATGCGCTCGGCAGCGTGGTGGTGGGCATGCTGATGGGCGCGGCGGTGCTGGCGGTGGTCGGCGGCGTGCAGCGTTTGCGCGGCAGGTAGGCAACCGGTTCCCGACAGTGCGGAGGGTGCTTCGGGTGGAGAGCGGATGGCGGCGGAACGCCGTTATTGCGCGCCGCCCACCCGGTCGCGCCCGGCCTGCTTGGCCGCGTACAGCGCATGGTCGGCGCGTTGCAGCAGCGCGTCGGCTGCTTCGCCCGCCTGCCATTGCGCGACGCCGGCGCTGAAGCGTACCTGCACCCGCTGCTCGCCGTGCAGGAACGGCCGCTGCGCCAGCAGTTCCTGCAGGCGCCGCAACTGCGACTCGGCCTGCGCCTGCGCCATGCCCGGCAGGATCAGCACGAATTCGTCGCCGCCGAGGCGGGCGATCTGGCCGTGGCTGCCCAGCCGCGCCTGTATCGTGCCGACCATGTGGCGCAGCGCGTGGTCGCCGCCGGCATGACCGTGGACGTTGTTGATCTGGCTGAAGTGGTCCAGGTCCAGCAATGCCACGCTGAACGTCGAATCGGCGTTGCCGGTGGCCAGCGCGAGCTGCTCTTCCAGCCCGCGGCGGTTCAGCGCGCCGGTCAGCGGGTCGGTGCGCAACTGGCTGTCGGCCTGTTCCAGCTGTTGTTCCAGTTGCAGCACGCGCTGCTCGGCGGCCTTGGCTTCGGCACGGGCGCGGGACAGGTGGTCGCGCGCGCGCAGCGCCTGCGCCTGCAGGCGTGCGGTGTCCTGCAGCACGTCCTGCAGCAGCTGGCCGAGGTCGGCGAGGTTGCGTGTCTGGCGCACGGCGACGGCGTAGCCGGCGATGCGGTCGTGGTACTCGCCGGTCTGCGCGGCCATGCCCTCGACCTGCTCGACGAAGTCGACCATCAGCTCCTGCATCGCCGCCTTGGATTCGTCGATGCCCTGCTTGAGCAGGCTTTGCCGGTAGATCACCTCGCGCAGGCCGTTGCGGGTGCGTTCCAGCGAGGCACGGTCGAGCGAGCCGGCCAGCAGCTGGCGGATGGCGCCGATCTGCTCCTGCAACCAGCTGCCGCCGTCGATCAGTTCGGCGACGTTCTGCAGCAGCAGGTCGAACAGGCTCAGCAGCAGGTCGTGTTGTTCGTGCAGCACGTTGTTGCGCACGCCGACCTGGTGGCACAGCTCGCGCAGGTGCTGCTCCACCGGTTCCAGCGGCTGCCCGCTGTGCCAGCCCCGCAGTTCCGCGCCCATGCGCCGCGCCTGCGTTTCCAGCTCCGGCGCCTGCAGCAGCAGGCTGCTGAGCACGGCGTCGAGGGTGTTGCGGAGCATGTCGCGCAGGCGCGCGGCTTCGCCGTTGCCGGTGTGCGCATGCTCCAGGTCGAGGTGGCGCAGGTACTTGTCGATCAACTGCCGCAGCAGCCGGCCGTAGCGCTTCCAGTCGCGGTTGGCGTGGGCGCCGTGCAGCAGTTCCCCCAACTGGCCGAGTTCGCCGGGCAGCGCGGCCATGCTTTCGGCGAAAACCAGCAGCAATGTTTCCGGCGCATGGGCCGCGGACTGCGGGTCGCTGGTATTGGCAGGTACCGTCGCGGCCGCTTTGCGGCGCGCGAGGATGCGCCCCAGGCCAGCGGGTTCGGGCGGCGGAGTGTCGGAACTGTCGGCCATCGCGGGCGTTCGGGTACGGGCAGCGGGAAAGTGGACGATGCCCGATTATCGGCCGTCATGACACTGCCTTGAACGGCACTGGCCAACATAAAAAAGACCCGGCAACGGGGGGCGTTGCCGGGTCCGGGATGCGCGGGGGAGGGAAACCGCGCAAATCGCTTGTCTGTTGCCTCAGCGCGCCTTGCGTGGCTGCGCCGGTGCCGGGGCGAATGGTTGCCGCGCCAGTTCGCCGATGGCGATGCCGGTCTTCAGGCCCAGGTCCAGCATTTCCTGGCCGGCATTGCCCAGCCGCTGCAGGTTGTCGCCCGCCACTTGCAGGCCCTTGGGCAGCAGCTCGGGCAGTTCGGCGCCAGCCTGCGACAGTTCGCCGATGAAGCCGGCGGTGGCATTGGCGTTGCGCTCGAAGGCGCGCAACTGCACGCCGAACGCGCTCTCGGCGTTCTCCAGCGCCAGCCGGTTGGCGCGATTGGCCGCGGCGGCCAGCTGCCGGGTGTAGTCGGTGAAGGAGGCGTCGAAGCGGGCGGACATGGCAGAACTCCAGCTTTGTTGCGTCGCAGCATAACGCGATTGGCCGGGAATGCAAGCGCCTGGCGGCCTCAGTCGCCGCTGTAGCGGCAGCCGGAGGTGCAGGTTTCGTGCACGGTCACCGCGCTCAGCTGCGGCAGCGCCGGCTTGAGCCGTTCCCAGATCCACATCGACAGACGCTCGCTGGTGGGGTTTTCCAGCCCGGGGATGTCGTTGAGGTAGTGGTGGTCGAGCTGCTCGTACAGCGGCAGGAAGGCGGCCTTGATGTCGCCGAAATCCATCACCCAGCCGGTCTCGGCACCCGGTTCGCCGCTCACTTCCAAACGCACGCGGAACGAGTGGCCGTGCAGGCGCGCGCACTTGTGGCCGGGCGGCACGTTGGGCAGCCGGTGCGCTGCTTCCAGAGTGAAGTCTTTGAAGATGTCCATGCGTCGATTGTAGCGGCCGGGGTGGCCGGCCCTTTCGTTGAAGTTGCGGGTGGAGCATGCAAAAAGGCGGGAGCGCATGGTCCCCGCCTTTCCTGCCTGCGGTGCTGCGGGAGTTGGGCTCCCGCGGCATTCAGACCGCGCTGGTCGGCCGCGGCGCGCTGCCGGAGCGGCGACCACCGCGGCGGCGGCGCGGCGCGCCGGCCGGTTGCTCGCGGTGCTGGCCGCCGTTCTCGCCGCGCGGCTTGCCGGGCTGGCCGGCATGGGCGCCGCGGCGCTGGCCCTGCGGGTTGCCATTGGGGCGCCCGGCGCCGTTGCCGCGCCGCGGCGGGCGCTCGCCACCGGGCTGCTCGGCCTTGCCCGGTGCGCTGTTGCCCCAGCGGATCGGCGTATGCGGCTCGAAGCCGGCGACGTCGCGGATGTCCATGTCGCGGTCCAGCAGGCGCACGATCTGGCGCAGGTACTTGGCGTCTTCCTGCGCCACCAGCGAAACCGCCTGGCCGTTGGCGCCGTTGCGGCCGGTGCGGCCGATGCGGTGCACGTAGTCCTCGGCCACCATCGGCAGGTCGTAGTTGATGACCTTGGGCAGCTCGTTGATGTCGATGCCGCGCGCGGCGATGTCGGTGGCCACCAGCACGGTGACGCGACCGGCCTTGAAGTCGCCCAGCGCGCGCATGCGCTGGTTCTGGCTCTTGTTGCCGTGGATCGCCGCGGTCTTGATGCCGGACTTGTCGAGGAACGTGGCCAGCTTGTCGCTGCCGTGCTTGGTCTTGGCGAACACCAGCGTCTGCTCGCGTGAGTCGGCGCTCAGCAGGTGCAGCAGCAGCTCGCGCTTGCGCCCGGCATCGACCGGGTGCACGCGGTGGGCGATGGTCTCGGCCACGGTGTTGCGCGGGGTCACCATCACCTCGCGCGGGTTGCGCATGAATTCCAGCGCCAGCTGCTTGATCGGGTCGGCGAAGGTGGCCGAGAACAGCAGGGTCTGCCGGTTCTGCTTGGGCAGCTTGGCGAGGATGCGCTTGATCGACGGCAAAAAGCCCATGTCGAGCATGCGGTCGGCCTCGTCCAGCACCAGCACCTCGATGCCGGACAGGTCGATGCTGCGGCGCTCCAGGTGGTCGATCAGCCGGCCCGGGCAGGCCACCAGCAGGTCCACGCCCCGGCGCAGCACGTTCAGCTGGTTGCCCATGCCGACGCCGCCGTAGATGCAGGTGCTGGGGATGCGCAGGTACTTGCCGTAGTCGCGCAGGCTGTCGTGCACTTGCGTGGCCAGTTCGCGGGTGGGGGTGAGGATCAGCGCGCGCGGGCGGCGCGGGCCGTTGCGCACTTCCTGCGGGCTGGTGGCCAGGTGCTGCAGCAGCGGCAGGCCGAACGCGGCGGTCTTGCCGGTGCCGGTCTGCGCGCCGGCCAGCAGGTCATGGCCTTCCAGCACCAGCGGAATGGCCTGCTCCTGGACGGGCGTGGGGGTTTCATAGCCCTGCTCGGCGAGCGCGCGCAGCAGGAAGGGCGCAAGGCCCAGGTCTTCGAACGACATGGTTGCTCCAAAGGATAGAGGCGCCGGCCGGAAGCGGCTGGCGGTGCCGGTCGAGGTGACCAGCTGGCTCGGAGCGTTCCCGTGAACCGCGCTGCGAGGATCTGGGTGCGACCTGCGCGGTGCGCGGGCCGGAATGCATGGCGAATGGCGTCGGGTGGGAGGGGCGGGGCCGGTGGAATGGCACCGCCGGCCTTCCCGGAGGGAAACGGACGGCCGCTGGCAGACCGCGATAGTCTAGGGGAAGTTTGAGACGGGCACCAAAACCGCCCGTTCAGCTTGCCCCGCCGGGTGTCACCGTAGCGCCGGGTCTTGACCCGGCGGGGGCTTTCCCGGCGAAGCCCATGCGGGCATGCCCCGCACCTACTCACCCACATGTGATTCGTTACAATCGAAACTTGTGCTCTGCCAGAACTGGACGCTCCGATGAAGCTTGGTTCCCTGAAGGAAGGTGGCCGCGACGGCACCCTGATCGTGGTTTCGCGTGACTTGACCCGCGCCGTGCGCGCCACCGGCATCGCCGCGACCCTGCAGCAGGCGCTGGAAGACTGGTCCAACCTCGCACCACGGCTGAACGCGCTGTCCGATTCGCTCAACGGCGGCGACGCCGACGGCGTGTTCGACCTGGACATGCAGGCGCTGGCCGCGCCGCTGCCGCGCGCCTACGAGTTCGTCGACGGCAGCGCCTACCTGCCGCACGTGGCCCGCGTCCGCAAGGCGCGCGGTGCCGAGGTGCCGGAGAGCTTCTACACCGACCCGCTGATGTACCAGGCCACCAGCGCCGGCTTCCACGGCCCGCGCGACGCGGTGAAGGTGGTCAGCGAGGACTACGGCATCGACCTGGAGGCCGAGATCGTGGTCGTCACCGACGACGTGCCGATGGCGGTGACCCCGGAGCAGGCCGCCGGCCACATCCAGCTGATCGGGCTGGTCAACGACGTCAGCCTGCGCAACCTGATCCCGCCGGAACTGGCCAAGGGCTTCGGCTTCCTGCAATCCAAGCCGCGCTCGGCGCTGAGCCCGGTGTTCGTCACCCCTGACGAGCTGGGTAATGCATGGCAAGGCAACAAGGTGCACCTGCCGCTGGTGACGCACATCAACGGCGAGTGGTTCGGCGCACCGGAAGCCGGCGTGGACATGCAGTTCGACTTCGCGCAGCTGGTGGCGCATGCGGCCAAGACCCGGCCGTTGTCGGCCGGCGCGATCGTCGGCTCCGGCACCATCGCCAACGAAGACACCGCACTGGGCGCCTCCTGCTTCGCCGAGCGCCGCACCGTCGAGGCGCTGCGCGACGGCAAGCCGTCCACCCCGTTCATGAGCTTCGGCGACGTGGTGCGCATCGAGATGTTCGACCGCGACGACAACAGCATCTTCGGCGCGATCGAGCAGCGCATCGAGCAGGCGCAACGCCCCTGATCGCGCGGCTCCCGTAGGAGCGACGTCAGTCGCGACCGAACTTTCCCGACAAGCCTTCATCGCAACTGACGTCGCTCCTGCGGTCCGCAGGTCGGAGCCATGCCCCGACCTGCATCGTACCGAGCCGGCCAACGGCGCAACGGACCGACCGGAGGCAGGGTGGAGGCCATGCGAGCCTTGTAAGGTGGGCGCGTACGACAGGGAGAACCACGATGGATGCAGCATTGACGCTCTACAGCTACTGGCGCTCCAGCGCGGCTTACCGCGTGCGCATCGGCCTGAACCTGAAAGGGCTGGACTACGCGCTGGTGCCGGTGCACCTGGTACGCGACGGCGGCCAGCAACACGCGCCGGACTATGTCGCGCTCAACCCGCAGCAGCTGGTGCCAGCGCTGCGCGATGGCGAGCGCGTGCTGACCCAGTCACTGGCCATCCTCGAATATCTCGAAGAAACCCGTCCGCAGCCGCCGTTGCTGCCGGCCGACGCCGCCGGCCGCGCGCGGGTACGCGCGCTGGCGCAGCTGGTCGCCTGCGACATCCATCCACTCAACAACCTGCGCGTATTGCAGTTCTTCGACCGGCAATGGCACGTGCCGCAGGCCGAGCGCGATGACTGGGTGCTGCACTGGATGCGCGAGGGCTTTGCCGCGATGGAGGCCATGCTCGCCGCCTCGGCGGACACCGGCCGCTATTGCCACGGCGACGCGCCGGGGCTGGCCGATTGCTGCCTGCTGCCGCAGCTGTACAACGCACGGCGCTTCAAGCTCGACCTCGACGCCTTCCCGACCCTGCGCCGGATCGAAGCCGCCTGCCTGCAATTGCCGGCGTTCGATGCCGCGCGCCCGGAAAACCAGCCGGATGCGGCTTGAGGGCGGCTTCAAAACCCGTGCGTGATCGAAGGCGCCGCCGCCGGGGCGGAGAAGTCCGCGTAGGGATCGTGCTCGCCGCTGCCACCTTCGGACAGGCGGAACTTCAATGCCAGCCCGTCGCGCGAATCGGCCGCGCGCAGCGCCTCTTCCTGTTCGATGATGCCGTCCTTCGCCATCCGGAACAGGCACTGGTCGAAGCTCTGCATGCCTTCCTCCAGCGACTCTTCCATCGCCTGCTTGATCGCATGCACCTCGCCGCGGCGCAGCAGGTCGCGGATCATCGGCGTGTTGATCAGCACCTCGGTGGCCGGCCGGCGGCGGCCGTCCTTGCCCTTGACCAGGCGCTGCGAAATCACTGCGCGCAGGTTCAGCGACAGGTTCATCAGCACGTTCTTGTGCGCGCTCTCGGGGAAGAAATTGAGGATGCGCTCGATGGTCTGGTCGGCGTTGTTGGAATGCAGCGTGGCCAGGCACAGGTGGCCGGTTTCGGCGAAGGCGATCGCCGCTTCCATCGTCTCGGCATCGAGGATCTCGCCGATCAGGATCACGTCCGGTGCCTCGCGCATCGCGTTCTTCAGCGCGTTGTGGAAGGCGTGGGTGTCCAGCCCGACCTCGCGCTGGTTGACGATCGACTGCTTGTGCTTGTGCAGGAACTCGATCGGGTCCTCGATGGTGAGGATGTGCCCGGTGGAGGTGCTGTTGCGGTGGTCGATCATCGAGGCCAGCGAGGTGGACTTGCCCGAGCCGGTCGAGCCGACCACCAGCACCAGCCCGCGCGGGGTCATGATCACGTCCTTGAGCACCTGCGGCAGGTTCAGCTCCTCGATGCTGGGGATGCGGCTCTTGATCGCACGGATCACCATGCCGACCTCGCCGCGCTGCTTGAACACGTTGACGCGGAAGCGCCCGGCGTCGGCCAGCGCGATGGCCATGTTCAGCTCCAGGTCACGCTCGAACTGCGGTACCTGGCCCTCGTCCATCAGCGAGTAGGCGATCTTCTTGACCATGCCCGGCGGCAGGCCGGTGTTGCCCAGCGGGTACAGTTTCCCTTCGATCTTGATGTAGACCGGCGCCCCGGTGGTCAGGAACATGTCCGAAGCGTTCTTTTCGGTCATCAGCTTCAGGAAATAGCCGATATCCATAGGTAAAGTTTCCCCGCAGACGGCCCGGTGCCGTTGATGCACGTGGTGGCCTTGACGACAATGGCCGCGCTCATTCATTCCGCGACGGCTCCCCAATGAAACCTAGCTTCGCACAATTACGACGTCTCCTGTATGTGACCGCCTGCGCATACGCGCTCTGTGCCAGCGCATGGGCGCAGGACCCGGCCGCGGCCGACCTGCTGGCCGCGCAGCAGGCGGTGGAACGCGCCGACCGCGCCGATGCCGACCAGTACGCGCCGGACACGGTGGCGCTGGCCCGCCAGCAACTGGAACAGGCCCAGCGCGCTGCCGGCGACCGCCGGCAGCGCAAGCAGGCCCCGCTGCTGGCCCAGCGTGCCGCGGCCGACGCCGACCTCGCCCGCGCCCGCAGCGAAGAGGCGGTGGCGCAGGCCATGCTGGCCCAGCGCCAGGCCGAGGTGGAACGCCTGCAGCGGCAACTGGCAACCGGGGAGGCCAGCCGATGAACATCAGGAACCTGTTCGCCGCCGGCCTGTTGGCCCTGCCGCTGCTGGCCACTGCGGCCGAAGACCCGGCGGTGGCCGTGCTGAACCAACGCCTGATCGCCCTGCAGGCGAATCTGGACACCGCCGACGTCGCCGCCTACGAGCGCCTGCAGGCACGGCAGGCGGTGGCGGAGCTGGCCAAGGCCAAGCGCAAGAACCTGGAACAGGCGCGCTACCTGGCCGACCGCCGGGTGGAGATCGCCGAAACCAGTGCCCGCACCGAGGTCGCCCAGCGTGAAGTTGAACGACTGGAGCGCACCCGCAGCGAACTGCTGATCGAGGCCAGCCGCCGCGACGCCGACCGCGCCCGTCGCGAGGCCGAGAAGCTGCGCGTGCAGGCACAGATCCAGGCCGAGGAAAGCGAGCGCCTGCGGCAGGCCGCCGAAGCCGAGATCCTGGCCCGGCAGGACGCGGAAATCGCATTGAGCAGCGTCGCCGGCAAGCAGGCCGCGCGGGTCAGCGCGGCCCAGCAGAACGCGGCCAAGCTGGCACGCGAGGAAGCCGAACTGGTGTCCGGGCAGAAGCTGCCGAACTCCACCTTCGGCGGCCGCGGCGAGGTGTTCACCCTGCCCGGCGACGCCTTCGCCGCGGGGCAGGCCAGCCTGTCCGCCGGCGCGCAGAACCAGGTCAAGGCACTGGCCGAATACCTGAACATCGGCAAGAAGGGGCGGGTGACCATCGAGGGCTACGACAGCGCCAACGGCGTCGGCCAGCGCCGCGCGCAGGCGCTGAAGGATGCGCTGGTGGCCGCCGGGGTCGCCGCCAGCCGGTTGCAGGTGAGCGGCAAGAAGGCCGCCGCCACCCGCGCGCGTTCGGCCGAGGTCATCATCGCCCCGTGATCCACCTCGTAGATGCGGGGCTTGCCCCGCATCGGGGCTTCACCGGGAAGCCCGTGCCGGGTTCGCGGGCTGCCTTGGGGGGTCGTTCGGGAGCCTGAATGCGAGACTGGTCATGAACCCCGCCGATACCGGTTTTCGCCCCTTGCCGGAACCTTTTTTCAGGCGTAGGGTCAATCGTCCGGGTGGCAACGTCGCCATCCGGACAGCGGAGGACCGGGCCGGTGCAGCAGTGGCGCGAACCAGTACCAAGCAACTTCCGGGGCATGGCCCGGAAGTGGGGCGGGGGTTCGGCCATGCGTGGCCAGGTTTCTCCGATCCAGCAACGCCCCGTGCCGCAAGGCCGGGGCGTTCTTGTTTCCGCATGAAGGAGGTCACCATGTTCGAAGAGCAGCCGCAGAATGAAATCGATGCGCTGATGAAGGCCAACCCCGAATTCAGGCAGCTCTACCAGCAGCACAAGAAGCTGAACAAGAAATGCATGGATGCGGAGCTGGGGGTACTTCCCATCGACGATGCCACGCTGGGAATGATGAAGCGCGAGAAGCTGCTGGCCAAACAGCGGCTGTTGCGCATGTACGAAAGCCGGCCCAACTGAACCTTCCCCACGCAGTACCTTTCCGTCGCGGGCGGTGGCGGCCTCCTCGTCGGCCACTACCGCCCGCGTCACCTGGCGGCCACGGCGCGGGCCGCGGCCTTGCCTGACTTTCAGGCACATCCATCGGATAATCGGGCTCCGGCCGCGGTGCGGCGTGATTCCAGACACATTCGATGGCCATCCACTCCTCCGTACTCGAACTCATCGGGCGCACGCCGATCGTCAAGGCGCAGCGCCTGGATGCCGGCGTCTGCGAGCTGTTCCTGAAGCTGGAGAGCGCCAACCCGGGCGGTTCGATCAAGGACCGCATCGGCCTGTCGATGATCGAGGCGGCGGAAAAGCGCGGTGACCTCAAGCCTGGCGCGACGCTGGTCGAAGGCACCGCCGGCAACACCGGCCTGGGCCTGGCGCTGGTGGCGCAGCAGAAGGGCTACAAGCTGATCCTGGTGGTCCCGGACAAGATGAGCCGGGAAAAGATCTTCAACCTCAAGGCGATGGGCGCCGAGGTGGTACTGACCCGTTCGGACGTCGCCAAGGGCCACCCCGAGTACTACCAGGACCTTGCCAGGACCGTCGCCGAGCAAACCCCCGGCGCCTACTTCATCAACCAGTTCGGCAACCCCGACAACCCGGCCGCGCACGAGTTCGGCACCGGCCCGGAAATCCTCGAACAGATGGATGGCGAACTGGATGCCATCGTGTTCGGCTGCGGCAGCTCCGGCACCATGACCGGCCTGTCGCGCGCCTTCGCCAAGCTGTCGCCGGCCACCGAGCTGGTGCTGGCCGACCCGGTGGGGTCGATCCTGGCCGAATACATCAACGACGGCACGCTGAACGAAAAGTCCGGCAGCTGGCTAGTGGAGGGCATCGGCGAGGATTTCCTGCCCTCGATCTCTGATTTCAGCCGGGTCAAGAAGGCCTACGCCATCAGCGATGCGGAAAGCTTCCACACCGCGCGCGAACTGCTGGCAAAGGAAGGCATCCTCGGCGGCTCCTCGACCGGCACCCTGCTGGCGGCGGCGCTGAAGTACTGCCGCGAGCAGACCACGCCGAAGAAGGTGCTGGTGCTGGTGCCCGACACCGGCAACAAGTACCTGTCGAAGATGTACAACGACTACTGGATGCTGGACAACGGCTTCATCGAGCGCCCGCAACACGGCGACCTGCGCGACCTGATCCTGCGTCCGTACAGCCAGCGCGACACCGTGGTGGTCGGCCCCAATGACCTGCTGACCACCGCCTACCAGCGCATGAAGCTGTACGACGTCTCGCAGCTGCCGGTGATGGAGGGTGAGCAGCTGGTCGGCATCATCGACGAGAGCGACGTGCTGCTGCACGTCTACGGCGACGAGGCCCGCTTCCGCGACCCGGTGTCGGTGGCGATGGTCAGCAAGCTCGACCGGCTCGACGTCAAATCGCCGATCGAGGCGCTGCTGCCGGTGTTCGACCGCGGCCAGGTCGCCATCATCATGGGCGACGGCAACTTCCTCGGCCTGATCACCCGCATCGACCTGCTGAACTACCTGCGGCGGCGGGTGCAGTGATGCGGCAGGGTCCAATGGCCGGTTCAGGCCGGGCTGGTAGAATCCCACCTCTTTAGCTGGAAAGCACCATGACGGATCAGCATCCACGCGGCCAGGAAGGCGAGCGCAACCTGTCGCTTGCCACGCTGGCCATCCACGGCGGCCAGTCGCCCGACCCGAGCACTGGCGCGGTGATGCCGCCGATCTACGCGACCTCGACCTACGCCCAGTCCAGCCCCGGCGTGCACCAGGGTTTCGAGTATTCGCGCACCCACAATCCCACCCGTTTCGCTTACGAGCGCTGCGTGGCGGCACTGGAAGGCGGCAGCCGTGGCTTCGCCTTCGCCTCGGGCATGGCTGCCAGTTCCACGGTGATCGAACTGCTCGATGCCGGCAGCCACGTGGTGGCGATGGATGACATCTACGGTGGCAGCTTCCGCCTGTTCGAGCGCGTGCGCCGCCGCACCGCCGGGCTGGATTTCAGCTTCGTCGACCTGACCGACCTGGCCGCGTTCGAAGCCGCGATCACCCCGAAGACGAAGATGGTGTGGATCGAAACCCCCACCAACCCGATGCTGAAGATCGTGGACATTGCTGCAGTGGCGGCGGTGGCCAGGAAGCACGGGCTGATCGTGGTGGTGGACAACACCTTCGCCTCGCCGATGCTGCAACGCCCGCTGCAACTGGGCGCGGACATCGTCGTGCACTCGGCCACCAAGTACCTCAACGGCCACTCGGACATGGTCGGCGGCATGGTGGTGGTCGGCGACAATGACGAACTGGCCGAACAGATGGCCTTCCTGCAGAACTCGGTGGGCGGCGTGCAGGGCCCGTTCGACAGTTTCCTGGCCCTGCGCGGCTTGAAGACCCTGCCGCTGCGGATGAAGGCGCACTGCGCCAATGCGCTGGAACTGGCCCGCTGGCTGGAAACCCACCCGGCGGTGGAAAAGGTGATCTACCCGGGCCTGGCCTCGCACCCGCAGCATGAGCTGGCCGGCAAGCAGATGGCCGGCTACGGCGGCATCGTCTCGGTGGTGCTCAAGGGTGGCTTCGAGGCGGCCAAGCGCTTCTGCGAAAAGACCGAACTGTTCACCCTGGCCGAATCGCTGGGCGGCGTGGAAAGCCTGCTCAACCACCCGGCGGTGATGACCCACGCCTCCATCCCGGCCGAGCGCCGCGCACAGCTGGGCATCAGCGATGCGCTGGTGCGGCTGAGCGTGGGGGTGGAGGACATCGAGGATCTGCGGAATGATCTGGCAGAGGCGCTTTCATGAGCATCAGGCAACCATTTGCCGAAGCTTCGGATAGCCCATGAGCATCAAGATCTTTTCGCAGTTCGCCAACAGCATCCGCAAACCGGAGTTCTGGGCCTATTCCAGCTGGCTGGACATCGTGACGCGTTATCGCCGCAGTCGCCTGGGGCTGTTCTGGCTGATGGCCCCCGTAGTCATTTTCATGGGGGTGACCGGCCCGATCTACGCCAGGATCTTCCATCGTGACCTGGCCACCTACATGGTGCATCTGGGCATGGGCTACGCGGTGTGGCGTTTGATGGTGATGGTGCTCAACGACTCGGTGACGGTACTGCGCAGCAACAAGTCGTTCATTCTCGATGGCAACACCCAGCTCACCGATTACACGCTCAAGTCGATCGCCAAATCATTGTTCTATTTCGTTGCATCGATGGCCGGCATGCTCGTGGTCCTGTTCTGGTCGCCGGCAGTGGCTGCGGTGGACATCCTCAGCCTGTTCGTCACGATACCTTTGATCCTGCTCAATCTGGCCTGGCTTGGTTACTGTCTGAGCATCCTCGGTGCGCGCCTGCCTGACCTGGCGCACCTGATCAACACGATCCTCATGGTCGCGTTCTTGTTCACGCCGATCATCTGGGAAGGGCACCGGTTCCCCGCCGACAGCGTCGGCGGCATGGTGGTCCGTCTCAATCCGGCGTTCCACATGCTGGAATTGGTGCGCGAGCCCCTGTTCGGGCGCCTGCCTGAAAGCTCCACCTTGTTGTACATCCTGGTGCTGATGCTGTTGGGCTGGTCGCTCGCCATATTCCTTTGCCGCAGGTACGCGCGTTATGTCCCGATCTGGATCTGAGGGAGGCGCAGCGGCGATCGAGGTCCGCAATGCGTCGTTGGTGGTGCCGTATTACGCCCAGCCGGAAAAGGTAGCTTCTTCATGGCTGTCGACCTTGTTCGGGGCTGCCACCGCAGTGCCGAAGCGGCAGTTCGCCACCCTGCTGGACGGTCTGAATTTCACCATCAACGAAGGCGAGCGGGTGGCCCTGATCGGTGGCAACGGTGCCGGCAAGAGCACCCTGCTGCGGGTGCTGGCGGGCGCATTCGAGCCCACCAGCGGGTCAGTCGGGATACGTGGTTCGCGGCAGGCGCTGCTGAGCATCGGCCTGGGTTTCAATGCCGAAGCCACGATCATGGAGAACATCTTCCTGCGTGCCACCGCCATGGGCATCCCGCCGCGCGACATTCGCGCGCTGGTCGAGCCGGTGTTGGAGTTTTCCGGTCTGGCCGAAGTCGCCAACCGTCGCCTGCTGACGCTGTCCAGCGGCCAGCGCATGCGTCTCGGTTTCGCCATCTCCACGGCACACCAGACCGACATCATGCTGTTGGACGAATGGTTCGGCGCCGGCGATGCGCAATTCGTCAAGCGGGCACGCGAGCGCATGATGAACCGGGTCAATGGCAGCAAGATCGTGGTGATTGCCAGCCATAACGATTCATTGCTGCGCAAGCTGTGCAATCGCGCATTGGTGATCGACCACGGCCGTGTCGCATTCGACGGCGCTGTGGACGAGGCGCTGGTGGTTTACCGGAAACTTCATCCGCCGGTTGCCAAGGCCGCATTGCCGGTCGATCCGAAGAAGAAAGCCTTAATTGCGACTGCGAAGGCGGAAAAAGCAGAGGCCGCGCTGGTGCTGGCAAAGAAAAAGGCCAAGCGCGCCCGTCGAGCTGCGGAGGCCGCCGCGGCCGAATACGCAGCGTTCGCGGCAGGGCAGCAGCCCGCCGATGCGGTGGTTCCACCGGAAGAGCGGCAGGTGGCGTCGCAAAGCGTCGATGGCAGGGACATGAGCTGAGAATGCGCATACTGCTGGTGGCCTACGAATTCCCGCCAAGCCGCTCGCCACGCGCGCTGCGCTGGCGTTATCTGGCGCGCGAACTCGCCCTGCTGGGCCACGAAGTACATGTGCTGGTGCCGGACCTGGGTGCCGCGGGTATCGAATTTCCGCAGGAGCCGGGATGCGTGAAAGTGCATGTCGTCTTCCCGGGACCGGTTGGTTGGTTGGTGCAGACCTCGCGGCGCCGCCATGCGCATTCCGGCGGAGCAGGGCATGGCGCTGGAACGGCAACACCGGGTGCGGGTATCGGACTCAATTGGCGTGGACGGCTGGTCGAGGGAATCAAACGCATCGGGGGGCAAGTGCTCTTTCCCGACATCCGCGCCGAATGGACACCGTGGGCCCGCAGGGCGCTGCATGATCTGCTGCGGGCTTCTCCGCCGGATGTGGTGGTCACCTCGCACGAGCCGGCTTCCACGCTGCCGCTGGGGCTGTATGCGCATCAGCGTGGTTTTGCCTGGGTGGCCGACCTGGGTGATCCGGTGGATGCTCCCTATACCCCCCCACGTTGGCGGAAGCGGTCACGGGCGCTGGAGAAGCAGGTGGCTGATCAGGCTGATGGCGTGATCGTGACTACCGATGCGACGCGCGATCTGCTGCACGGACGTCATGGCATCGATCCGGAGCGTTGTGCCGTGTTGGCCAATGGCTACGATGATCGTGGCCATGACGAGCGCGCGGCTTTACAGGTTCCAGTCGATTTCGACGTGAACATGCTGGAACTGCTGTATGCCGGGCGACTGTATGGCTATCGCGACCCGACGCCATTGCTGCGTGCGGTGGCCCTCACCCCCGGTGTGCGCCTGACCTTGGTGGTGCCTGATCCGCCCACAGGAGGCGAGGCTGAAATTGCCGCAGCGGCGGACGGACGGGTGCGCGTGTTGGGCTCCATGCCGCATGCGCAGGTGCTGGAGATGCAGCGGCGCGCCGACATCTTGGTCAATGTCGGCAATCGCGGCCTGCCGGCGCAGATCCCGGCCAAACTCTACGAATACCTCGGGTTCGAACGCCCGATCCTGCATCTGGATACCGGCGCGGACGATGCTGCGGCGCAATGGTTGCGTGGCTTCGGGCGGGGTTGGCTGTGCGCCGCCGAGGTGCAGGCGCTTTCCGCGCTGCTGGCCGGGCTGGCGCAGCGCAAGCGCGAAGGTAGCTTGGTGGAAGGCTTGAGCCTGGCGCCGGTGGCCGAATACGCACATTCGGCGCGTGGCCGGCGATTGGCGATATTGTTGGAGGAAGCGGCGGCAAGGCATGGTCAATCGTCGCGAGGCGAGGCCAACGGTGCGGTCCCGGGCAAGTCCCGCTGAAGGAAGCATATGTCGGACAGGAACGAAATCGTCGAGGCCAACGCCAGGATCGCCACGCTGGAGCGGCGCCTGCGCCAGAGCCAGCATGAGCTTGAGCAGTTGCGCCGGCAGGAGGAGGAAATCCTTTCCAGTAGTTCCTGGCGGATCACTGCTCCGTTGCGTGCGGTGATGCAGCGCCTGCGTGGACGCAGCCCTGGTGGCGCCCGCCGGGTACGCCCCAGCCGGAGCAATCCGGGCAGGAGTGATACCGAAGCTGGAGACAGAGCCAGCCTGCGTCAGCCGGTTTCGGCTGCGCGGATGGCCGCGGTCACCGCCTTGTTGCCCGGGCTGCCGGCAGCGGCTGTTCATGGTGGGGAGTGCAGCGACGAAAACGGCAGTTGTCGACTGCTGGATGCCACGCCAGCGATGGCCTCGCTGCTGGACGAACACACGCTCCAGCAGTTGGCCAACCTGGACACCATCGGCACGCCGCAGGAACGGTACTTTGGCAGCCGCAACGATGTGCCGGCCATCGCCTTTCTTGGCAGCAACGAATTGCTGGGCGAGCTGTGCTTTGATGCACGTACCACAGCATTGTGTGAGCAGAGTTGGCAGCAGCAATTGCAGCCAGGCTGTTTCTCCTTTGTCCTGTTGGAAACCGTCTGGCACGCCGGACAGGGCGCGTGGCGCTATGCGTTGACTGCTGAAGGCGCGGGCAGGTCCGGGCTGGAGCGCCTGCTGGAGCACTGCCATGCAATCAGCTTGCCGGTGGTGGCCTGGTTCCGCTCGGCAGAGGATGACTACCCACAGTTCGCGTGGCTGGCAGGGAAAGTCGATCTGGCCTGCGCGGTCGATGAGGCAACGGCATCGCGCCTGCGGCAGGACTATCCATCGACAAATGTGATGCTCCTGCCGGTGGCGGTGCAGCCAATGCTGCACAACCCCTTGCGGCCGCTGTCGTTGCTTGATGCGTCCAACCAGGCGCGCAAGCTCGCTTTGTACGATGGCTGGTGGGAGCTGCTGGAAGGAGCGGCGCGCGATCCGGTATTGACCTCGCTCGGTGCGCTGCTGCGGGTAACCGAGAGTGCCTGGGATGTTGCTGTCCAGCGGTTGGATGATTGCCCGGAGTATCGCGAGCGCATGCTCGGTTGTGTTGGCGCGATGGAACGTGCGGCATTGGGCAAATTGTTCGGGGTGGAGGTGGTGACGGCGGCGGAACTGTTGCCGCAATGGCAGTTGCAGCAACGCCTGTTGCGCTCGGCTGCGGCCGGTGCGTTGCCGGTGCATACCGGCGGCCTGCCGGAAATGCTGCAGGGCCTGCCGCATCGGGGCGAGCCGGTGGTGTTGGCGCAATGGATCCGGCAGACGTTGGGTGACCCGCTGCAGCGTGCCCGTCTGGCCCATGTCAACTTCCGGCGAGTGGTGTCGGAGCACTGCCTGGTCGATCGCCTGCAGGCCATTGCCGACCGTCTCGGCGTGGCGGCGGTTTTCGCCGCGCCCGCGCCTCGGGTGGCCTGCCTGCTGGTGACGATGAGGCCGCAACTGCTGCCGCAGTGCCTGGAACGCTTCCGTAACCAAAGCCATGCGCAGAAGGAACTGGTCGTCGTGTTGCATGGCGACGCCGACTTGGCGGCAGCGCGGGCATTGATCCGGCCCGACGAACCGATCCGTATGTTCCGGATGGGAGCAGGACATAGCCTGGGGGCCTGCCTGAATTTCGCATTCGCGCAGACCGACGCACCGTATTGGACCAAGATGGACGACGATGATCTCTACGGCCCGGATTATCTTGCCGACATGCTGTTATACCGGCGTACCAGCATTGCGCCTTTGATGGGCAAGCCGATTACGTTCGTGCACTACGAAAAGGGCGACCAGTTGCATTGGCTGCCGGAATGGGCCGAGCAACGGTCCCTGCGGCTGTGGCAGCCGGGTCATGGTTTGCCGCTGCTTGCCGGAGGCACCTTGTTCGGGCGCCGCGAGGTGCTGCAGCAGGTACCTTTCTCCGAGCGGCGCCGGCGTGGTTGCGACTCCGACTTCCTGCAGCGCTGTCAGCAGCAGGGCATGCCGGTTTTGGCCGCCGATGGTTTCGGTTTTGCCCTGTTCCGCAGCGAGCGGCCCGAATTCCATACCTGGCGCGCGGGTAGTGACGTGTTGCGTGGCCAGTCGTGCCAGTGTGGAACACTGGCCGAGGCCAACGCCAGCGTATTTGCGTGACCGGGCAGCCATGAGCCCGGCAGGCGACGATCTGGAGCAACTTCGGCAGCGCATCGACGCGCTGCAACTTGCAGTGCGTGCCCACGACTACGAAGCCGTGGCGATCCGCCGGCATGTCACGGAATTGCGGGCAAGTGCGTCATGGCGGATCACCAGCGCGTGGCGCAAGGTCGAGGGGGTGTTGCGGCATATCTGGCCGCTCGACCAGGGCCGGTCCCGGGATGGTGAACTTTCGCCGGGCCTGCTTGCATTGCAGCAAACTGCGTTGCGCGAGCGTTCGTTGCTGGCCCGGGACATGTTGTGGGCGTTGGCAGCCGAAGGCCGCGCCGCTCCCGATCTGCCGGTCGCTGCCAGGCCCGAGGTGGTACTGGATGCCCGCGTGCGGGCATGTCGTCGAGCCGACGCAACCCTGGCCCTGGCCCGGGTCGTGGCCGACCAGCGGTTGCTGGAGGGCGATGCAGCATTGGCAGTGGCGTTGTACCGGCACCATCGGGACAGCTTCATGTCCGCCGGCTGGCAGGCGGGTGACCACGTGTGCTTCATCGACCTGCTGGAGGAGTTGGGGCAGGGGGCACAAGCCGCCGAGCAGTTGCGGCAACTGCCGCAACACGCCATCGCAGACTGGGACAGGGCCTGCCTGGAGGCGAATCTTGCCCGCGCCAGCGGAGATGACGCGGATTGGCTGTTGCCCTTGAACCGCCTGTTCATTGGATCCGGCCTGGAGCCCCTGGTTCTGGCGGAGGGGGAAGAGGGGGCCATCGATCGCCTGGTTTGCCCAGCCCCCATGCAGGAGGCGGCTGGGCAGCCGCTGGTCAGCGTGCTGATGCCGGTGTACCGGCCGGACGCCGCAGTGGATACCGCCATCGCATCCGTGCTTGCGCAGACCTGGCGGAACCTGGAGTTGTTGGTTGTGGATGACGGAAGCCCCGATGCTGAATTCTCGCGGTTGCGGCATTGGCCGGGCAGGGACCAGCGGGTGCGCCTGATCAGGAGCGGGCGCAATGGCGGCACCTACCGCGCCCGTAACCGTGGTTTGGCCGAAGTACGCGGGGAATTCATCACCTGCCACGATGCCGATGACTGGTCGCATCCGCGCAAGATTCAGTTGCAGGTGGAACACCTGCTACGCAACCCGCATCGAATTGGTAACCTTTCGGGCTGGGCGCGGACCTTGCCGGAGCTTCGCTTCCAGCGCTTCAGCATGAGTGGACGCCTGGTTTATCCAAATCTGTCATCACTGATGTTCCGCAGGCAGGCAATTGCAGCGCTGGGTGGTTGGGACGAAGTCCGTTTTGGTGCCGACAACGAGTTCTGCAAGCGCCTGGAACTGGTATTCCGGAAACGACTGGATGTTGTCGGCAGCATGCCATTGGCATTCGGCCGGGTGCACCAGCGCTCGCTGACCAGTGCGACCTTGGGACGTGGTTATGTCTCCTTCGAGCGCCGCTGTTACGAAGCAGCATGGTTGCGCTGGCACCGGCAACGGGTGGCCTCGGGTGGGCAGAGCAGACTGGCAAATGACGGGGAGCGGCCGTTCCGTGTACCGGCCGCGATGTTGCCCGAGCGCGGAGGCGAGGCTGGTCGGCTGAGTTATGACATTGTGGTGGTGGCGGATTACTGCCGTGCGGGAGCGATGGCCGATCATTTCGCAAAAAGGATCCGCGAACTGGCTGCCAGCGGGGCGACGTTGGCGTTGTGCCAGGTCCGCGCGCTGGAAGCTTCATCGCTGGTGCATGCCCATGTCAGTGGGCCCGTTCAGGACGTAATGGAGGAATTGGCATTGCCGCTGGTGCAACTGGATGCCTCCATCGACTGCGGCCGCATACACCTCCTTTATCCACGCGTGCTAGAGTTTACGGCGCTTTGTCAGATCTGTGACATCCGGGGAGAGAGTGCAACCCTGGAGTGCTGGGAAGCCGTGATTGAAGGGCAGGAGGACTATCCGTACCCGGATGAGAAACTCATCGAACGGGAAGCTCTGCGGCTGTTCGGCACGGCGATCCGTCAGGTCGCCTGAGATATTATGAATCAAATCGATGTACAGCGATTCTCATCACTGTGCATGGTTATTGACGGTGTTATTGATCAATTACGAGAGCGAGGAAGAAATGGGCAAAACTGTTTATGTGGGAATGAGCGCGGACCTGGTACACCCGGGGCACCTGAACGTTATCCAGAAGGCTGCCGAGCTGGGTGAGGTCACTGTTGGTCTGCTGACCGACCGGGCCATCGCCAGTTACAAGCGGTTGCCCTACATGACCTTCGAGCAGCGCCGCCAGGTGGTCGAGCAGCTGAAGGGCGTGAGTCGCGTGGTGCCGCAGGAAACCCTGGATTACGTGCCCAACCTCAAGCAACTGAAGCCCGACTATGTCGTGCATGGCGACGACTGGCGCGAGGGCGTGCAACGCCAGGTGCGCCAGGCGGTCATCGATACGTTGGCGGAATGGGGTGGCGAACTGGTCGAAGTCAGCTATACCGACGGCATTTCCTCGACCCAGTTGAACAAGGCGCTGCGCGAAATCGGCACCACGCCGGACATCCGTCGCAACAAGTTCCGCCGCCTGCTGGATGCCAAGCCGCTGGTGCGGCTGATGGAAGCACACAATGGCTTGACCGGTCTGATCGTTGAAAATGCCAGCTTCGAGGGCCCGCAGGGGCGCCGCGAATTCGACGGCATGTGGGGCAGCAGCCTCACCGAATCCACCGCCAAGGGCAAGCCGGACATCGAAGCCGTCGACGTCACTTCGCGTACCAACACGCTCAACGACATTGTCGAGGTCACCACCAAGCCGATCGTGTATGACGCCGATACCGGCGGCAAACTGGAGCATTTCCAGTTCACCGTGCGTACGCTCGAGCGCCTGGGCGTATCGGTGGCGATCATCGAAGACAAGGTTGGCCTGAAGAAGAATTCGCTGTTCGGTACGGATGTCCCGCAGACGCAGGACACCATCGAAAACTTCTGCGCTAAGATCAAGGCAGGCAAGGCGGCACAGGTGACTGACGACTTCATGGTCGTGGCGCGCATCGAAAGCCTGATCCTGGACCAGGGCATCGATGATGCGATCACCCGTGCCGACGCTTATATCAAGGCCGGTGCCGACGGTGTCCTGATCCATAGCCGCCGCAAGACCCCGGACGAAATCTTCGAGTTCTGCGACCGTTATGCACAGCTCGAACAGCGTCCGCCGCTGTTCGTGGTGCCGTCCAGCTACAATCAGGTCACCGAGCAGGAACTGATCGATCGTGGCGTCCGCGTCGTCATCTACGCCAACCACCTGCTGCGTGCAGCGTATCCGGCGATGATGGATGCCGCCGTGTCCATCCTCGAACACGGCCGTTCCAAGGAGCTTGATTCCAAGTTGCTGTCGATCAAGGACATCCTTGAACTGATTCCGGGGACCAAGTGATGTTGCAGCCGGCTACGGTATTCGAACAGATCCGCGGCCAGGGGGTACGCCTGTTTGCAGGCGTGCCCGATTCCCTGCTCGCCGATTTCTGCGCCTACGTCACCGACCACGCACCGGAAGGCGACCATGTGATCACCGCCAACGAAGGCAACGCCATTGCACTGGCTGCCGGCCATTACCTGGGTAGTGGCCAGCCGGCACTGGTCTACATGCAGAACTCCGGCCTCGGCAACGCGGTGAACCCGCTGCTGTCGCTGGCCGATGAGGAGGTCTACAGCATCCCGATGTTGCTGATGGTCGGTTGGCGTGGCGAGCCGGGTGTCAAGGACGAGCCACAGCACGTCAAGCAGGGCCGTGTGATGACGGCCATGCTCGACTCCATGGAGGTACCGTGGTTCGAGCTCGACGCCGGCATGGATGATGCCGGCGAGGTGATCGCCAAGGCCAGCGCGCTGATGCGCGAGCGCATGGCCCCGGTCGCGCTGCTGGTACGCAAGGGCGCTTTCGCCAAGTACAAGCTGCAAAAGGATGTGGTCACCGATTTCCCGATGAACCGGGAGGGCGCGGTCAAGTGCATCGTCGACCTGCTCGGTGCCGATGACGTGGTCATCTCCACCACCGGCAAGACCTCGCGCGAGCTGTACGAATACCGTGCTGCGCGCGGCGACGGCCACGGCAGCGATTTCCTAACCGTTGGTGCGATGGGCCACACATCCTCGATCGCCATGGGCGTGGCGCACAGCCAGGCCGGCCGCCGCGTGATCTGCATGGATGGCGATGGCTCGGTGCTGATGCACATGGGCGCGCTGGCCATCGTCGGCCAGTCCGGGCTTTCCAATTTCGTGCACCTGGTGATCAACAACGGAGCGCACGACTCGGTGGGCGGGCAGCCGACCGCAGGCTTCGACATCGACCTGGTGAACATCGCCAAGGCTTGCGGCTACGTGCAAGCCCGGTCGGTGTCGGTCGCAGAAGATGTGAAGACTGCGCTGGCCGAGTTGTCTGGCAAGGAAGGTCCGGTGCTGCTGGAAATCCGCGTCAACAAGGGCGCTCGCGACGATCTTGGGCGGCCCAGGTCGAGCCCGGTTGAGAACCGTGATGCGTTGATGAAGCGTCTTGGTGTTTGAAACGGCATAGGGACACTGACCTCCTCTACGGGGAGGCCAGTGGTGTCTCCTAGGATAATGACAAGCGATTGGGTATGGCATGACGATTGAATCCGTAGTGGCAGGGAGTTACTCCGAATCCCTGCGGCGAATTTCCGAAATTCAAGCTGCGGGTAACAATCACGAGGCCAGGGGTGTCGCCGAGAATGCCATCGTGCGGTTCCCGAAGGTGATACGAGTCAGGGATCAACTGACTGCGCTTTCCGATTCACTAGGCGACGTGGAACGTGCGCTGGCTGTTTGCGTCCAGACGGCAAAAATACAGGTAAAGCGACTGGAAAAGCAGCGGCTGGCAGAGAATCGTCCGTTGCGCTCGCTTGATGAGAATTCCCGGGTTTTCATCTGTGGATATTTCTACTCCGGCTCGGGTGCGGTCTTCGATTACCTGCGAGATTTCCCTGGCATGAAGGGCTGGACGCCAGCAGGAGAGATGAGGCTGATAAAGTTCCCTGGCGGCATGTGGGACCTGGTGTCCCGCTGCAAAGCGCAGCAGGGGCTGGATGCACAGGCGTTGGTCGATTTTTATCTGCATATCAAGGGTAAGAAATTGCTAACGCACGGGCCCGGTGTCTACAGCAGTTGGGGCAAGGTGAATCAGCATAGCCGCGGCCTCTGGAAAAAGGATGGAGCCAGGTATTATCTGGAAGTTTGCCTGCGTTGCTTTCTTGAGCTCCATCGCCATTGGCGGAAAAAGGTGATCAAGGTCAAATGGCTCAAGGGCTTTTTCCGGGAATATCTGCGGCAGGCATTTGACGCGGCCGCCACAGAGAACGATGCGAGCCATTTGATTATCGATCAGGCCATTAATGCGTTCCGGCTTGAACTGGCGGCACTCGCACCTGCATCAAAGTTCATCGTTGTTCATCGTGATCCTCGGGATCAGTTCGTTGACGCGGCAGTTGCACTCAGCCGACCGGGCAGAAAGTTGCCGACCGCAGAGGAGTTTTCCATCACCTACCGGGAACGACGCGACAAGGGCTTGGCCGCGATTCAGTCGATGGAAGAGAAATGTGGCCACAGGTTCCTGACCATGTCGTTCGAGGACTTTGTCGTGAACTTCAGTCAAGCTCACCGACTTGTCGACAATTTTCTGGAGATTACGGACATGCGGCGCACCGGGGACTTCTCCATCGAGCGCTCCAGAGTCAATGTCGGAAAATATCGGGAAGTCCTCAGTGAGGATCAGGCAGCCGTGTTCTTCAGGAACAACCGGGATGCGATAAGCGAATATGTCACCCATGCCGGGGTCTTTGACGGATTATCGTCTGCCTAGGCGCGATGAAATTGGATTTTGATAGGGGTTTCGGTTATGGTCCAGAAATTCTGGAAATTCTTCAATCCGGTGGAAGTGGTCTTCGATGCCGGTGCTGTTTCGCGGCTGTCGGAACTCGTGAATTATCAGCGTATCGTATTGGTAACTAGTTCGGGCTTTACCAAGAGAGGGGTTGTGGCTCGCATCGCCCAATCGCTTGGTGATCGGCTGATCATGGTGCTGGATGAAGTTAAGCCGAATCCTGATGTCAGGGACATTGATGCACAAGTGGAGAAGGTCAGTAATCTGGGGCCGGACTGTATCGTCGGCCTTGGTGGTGGCAGCAGCATTGACACGGCGAAAGCTTTGTCACGCTTTTTGCCGCAAGCTGACGGCGCGACGTTGGTTACCCATTTTCGTAACAGAATGCCATTGGTGGATGTTCCAGCATTGCCGGTGATTGCAATTCCAACGACTGCAGGTACCGGAGCAGAAGTAACTCCTTTCGGGACCGTGTGGGACTTCGAGGAAAGCAAGAAATATTCCGTAACCGGTTCCGATCTCTATCCAGTAACCGCGCTTCTTGATCCTGAGTTGACCTTGGGGTTACCAATGGATGTGACGGTATCTTCCGGACTTGATGCGGTTTCGCATGCACTGGAATCGATCTGGAACAGAAGCGCGAGTCCGATTACTTTGGCGCTCGCTACCCGTTCCCTGCAGCTCTCGTTGCCAGCGTTGAAGGAGCTGGTGGACAACCCAGCCAGTATCAATGCCCGTGGTGCGATGATGCAGGCCAGTCTGCTGGCTGGCTTGGCTATCAGTCAGACGCGCACAGCATTGGCACACTCGATTTCATACCCACTGACCACCCACTTCAACCTTCCACACGGCATCGCATGCAGCTTCACGTTGCCCGCGTTACTGCGATTCAATGACAAGGTGGATGATGGCAGATTGCACGAGCTGGCACGTGGACTGGGCCATGACAGCGTAGGCCAGCTTGCTATCGAGTTGGATTCGTTGTTCCTGTTACTTGATGTAAAGGGGGCCTTCCTCAGACAGATAGCCGGGGAGGAACAGGTGACTGCGTTGGTAGGAGAGATGTTCACCCCAGGGCGTGCCGACAACAATATGCGTAGTGCAGACGTTGCCGATCTTGAGTCTCTCGTCAGGGAGTCCATGCTCCCGTTTTGGAGTTGAAGTTGCGGCCGGCCGTCATTGACAGCTAGCCGCATTCATCGGAATGAGGCGAGACCTCTTAGTCTGAAGCTGCGGGAGTGTTTTCCCACTTCTTTGTCTTGTAAATGAATTCTCGCGGTACGAGCCCACCGTCGATTCTTTTCTTGAGGGCTACGATACTGGCTTTCACATCGTGGAATGGTAGGTTCATTAGATCAGCGGCATCATATCTCCACCACTGCAATTCAAGCAGTTCCGAGATGGTGTGATCGTCGAAGCGCGTGCGGATGGGCTTGGCGGAAACCCCGCCTACAATGGTGTATGGGGCCACGTCCTTGGTCACGATTGCACCGGCGGCACAAACCGCGCCGGTGCCAATGGTAACACCGCAACGGACGAGGACATTGGCACCAATCCAGACGTCGTGGCCTATTGATACCGGAGCCAGATCAGGGAAACAAGGTTTGTCGGCGTCTCCTGATGCTGCGGTCTCGTCGAGCTCTTCCATCATCCTGAAGTGTTTCCTGCGCCAGGCTTGGCTGTATTGGAAGGGCGAAGTTGAGAGCCAGTCGAGAGGGTGTTCGGTTTCTCCGATAATGACGTTGGGGCCAATGGAGCAGTAACGTCCGATCTCGCCTAGGCGAGTGATCAGGCCGCTGCGCATGTAGGAGTAGGCCCCTATCTGGAAGCCTCTTTTCACATTCAATGCGCCAGTTATGATGGCTGGCGCTTCGTAGCGTATCTTTACGCCGCTGGCGATTCTCGCTTTTTTCGATACTTTCATGATTACTCAGATTCTGTCCAGCCATGCCCCTTCTCCCTGGGAGCGAAGCAGGTCGATATAACGTCTCTTCATGAGCTGTTTGCGATCACGAATGCTCTTTTCCAGCGAGAAAAATAGCAGTGAAACAAAGTGTTCTGGATCCGATATCTCGGCATTGGGTGCGTCTATGCGAGCGTCGAAATTTGAATTCGGCGTTCGCCAATCTCCATAGTTCTCATCCAGATAACGTTCGGGATCGTCGGGAACATATTGGTCTATTCCGAGAAACTCTATCTTCCTTAGTGCGAAGGGCGTATTCCACCAGCGGGTGGCGGTGCCGTTATGCCAGCGCATGTCACCCTCCATATAGTGAGGGAATACGTCTATCCACATCCCATTGCTGTGGATGATGCGTAACCTGTCACTGGTAAGGTCGACACGTCCAAGTCGGAACTTCCTGTGCTGCATGAAGTGAGTTTCGAGGTCGATACCGCATTCTTCCGTGAAAAATCCTACATCGATATCCTTGTCCCATCCGATGATTCCGCCTTGACGGACCTGCCCCAACAGCGTGCCACTGATGAGGAATGCCTTGATCCCGACTTCGGAAAAGGCCTGATTGAGGTCGGTCAGTGCAACAGCCGCGCGGCTGGAAAAATCATCTTTAGAAGGAGGTGCGGGAAACGTGCTACGACGAGCAAATTCGTGCAAGGCGCGTTTGGCGCGGGCCATTGCGGTGCTTCGGATAGTCTGGCTCGTACCAAGAATAAGGCGGCGCAGCATCGTCCGGCATTCGTGGTGTTCACCGGCAACGGCGGCGGCTCGGGCCACTGCGCGCTGGATCGATGGGTCTCCATGGGTTTGATCCGGACTCTGCAGCCATAGCGAACGAATGACTTCATAGTCGGCCGGAGAAGCCATGAGAGAGACCAGTTCCCACCACAGTTTCGCTTTCGTCCAACCGCCGTGCCTGATGCTATCTTCGACCAGCTTCCGACCGAGAGCTGGGTTGCCGGCCAGGCGGAATAAACGAGCCCGCTCTTGGACCAAGAGGGGATTTTTGGCCAGTGCCTTGGAGATCATGAGGTCTGGCAGGGTGTCAATGACCGTGATAGCCGGGCAATTGGAAGCTTCAGTTCTTTCTTCGGTCACAACTGCATTTCCTTGATCAATTGGCAGCCGGAAGCGGAGGTAGTCAGGATGTCTTTGACTGCCAAGAGTTCACGATGAGCCGAGGTCATGTCCAAGGCTCGGATGAACTTATAAGCACGTCGAATCCTGTGCACTTGCAGATATTCCGGCCAAGTAGTCTGGACATTGGGGCCATCCACGAAAGCGTCGAACTGGCTGTCGGGGATGCGCCAGTTTCCATAATTTTCAGTCAGGTAGCCATCGACATTGCTGGGTATGAATACAACGTCGCCCGAAGCCATTTCGTACCTTTCGATATCAAAAGGGCGATTCTTCCAGCGAACAAATATCGCATCATGGAAGACGTGATCGCCTTCCCGGTAGAACTTGAAAAGATCTATATTCGCTCCGCCGCGGTGTACTAGGCCGATCTTGGGGCTGTTCGGATTGGAGTCATCGAGATCGAAATTCGGATGCTTCATGAATATTTCGACAAGTTTTTCCCGATTCCAGTCGTCTTCGAATATGCCAACGTCAATGTCGTTGTCGTGGTCTAGGGGGCGTCCATTTCGTACGATGCCAAGTGCCGTACCTGCGGCGAAGAAGAACGGGATGTCGGCAGACTCCAGGACGGTACACAAATCGCGTAGTACGGAGAGGCCATTCTTCCCGGCCAATCGCTTTTCCTTTACCTGGCTGCCAACGCCTTGGCCCTGGAGTTCCGCAAGACAGGCGTTCACATAGATGCTCAAAGCATCGGTGATGCGCCGGGCACGCAGAGCTGCCGCCGCCAACGGTCTTGCGGCTGATGAGGTTTCCTTAGCTATTCTCTTTCCTGAATTCCACCAATTCATTATCCGATCGAATTGATTCGACGAGTAGCAGTGCTTGCAGGCTGCCCAGAGTATCTTTTCATCATTGGGAAACCGCTCCAGCGCGGCAAGAGCAATGGCGTCTGCTTGCGCGGGAGAGCTGGACAGGTAGCTCAGGCGAATCGTCTTGATTGCCGCTTCCGCCGAATTTGGTGAAATCAACCATGCGTCCTTGGCATGGTGCAGGGCGGCGTCATGGACGCCTCTGTAGGACGCAAGGTCCGCAAGAACCAGTCTTGCCTCTGCCATCTCTGGATGGGAATCGAGAGCGATGTTGGCAATCTCGGCAGCCAGTTCGTCATGTCCTCGAGAAAGGGCGGAAGAGGCAGCAATCACCATGGTCGAATAGCGCCACGAGGGATGTCGCCCACTGGATATTAAATAGGCGACTACGGCCCGGGCATCATGGCCAAGGTAATTTATCGCCGCATAGTCCCTGTGCTTGGCCATGGGCAGGAGCCTGTAGATGGGGGCCCTGTTAACCAGACTGAGGCAGGAGGCTTTTAGTTGACTAATCACTGCGAGATGTCCCCCCGCGAACTGGTCCATTCCGAAATATCGACACGTCCACTCGAGATGAGTCCCTTTCTCTGCGTAGTTGATACATCCGGAGTTCTTGATAAATAAGTGACCTTGCAATGCTTTTTCAGGAAATCGAATTCGCCCTTCCAGTCGTCTCCCATAACGAAAATGTCGGCGCCATATTTTTCTATGTCGGAAGTCTTTTGTTCCCAACTTTCTTCGGGGAAAACATGATCAACCACTTTCAACGCCTGGATGATCATCGCCCGCTCCTCATAGGGGTGAATGCAATCCTTGTGTTTACCGACATTGAATGCATCAGTGGATACGCCAACGATCAATCGATCACCAAGGGCTGCTGCCCGCTCGAGGAGCCTGAGGTGTCCCACATGGAATAGATCGAATGTTCCATACGTGATTATCGTCGTCATATTGCAAATTCCTTGGACAGTAGTGTCGCCATTGACATGCTCTGTGCGGATGTGGTGGCGTGCGTGGGTGTGGCTTTTTCGTAATATATGCGAAATCCTGCCAAGGGCTTGTCATCATCCAAGGTGGCGCTCAAGATGCGTCGCCTTGGCCGATCTTCCGAGGCCAGAGCATAGGCGAGGTAGTTAGATGGTGAGCTTGGGGCGGGGTGTCAGGCGGCTCGTTTGGAGGCAGGTACGGTCGCTTGGCCCACGCAGCCGATTCATGGCACTCAGGATAGCGATTTGGCTGGGACAGTCAGTGGACGTGAATGTCCTGCGTGAACTGGCCGCGGAGTTGGAGAGCATTGACGCTACCGAATGGGCCAAGTGGTGCTGGCGTGTGTTGCATCGATTGGTACCCTTCGATCCCGAAATTCTGATGGGGCGTCTGGCTACGTTGGTGGCCAATGGTGAGATCAACCGGGTGCGTTCTTTAGTGGGCGAGGCTCGTCGGAACGCGGGCTTCCCCCCGGCCCGGGTGATCTGGCTGTCCGGAACCCTTGCCGAGCACGGGTTCCGGGATGAGGCAGGGGAGTTCCTGCATGAATTTACGAGCCTTGCGGATGGGGGCGAAAGGCTGATCCAGCAGTCGCCCTCTCTCATGTCCCCCCATGTGCTTCGCGACTTGCGGCGCCTGGTCACCGAACTGCGAGATGCTGACAGAGAGAATGGTGGAGCCGGGGAGGTAGATCCGGCGCAGGTGGAACTCGCTCGTCTGTGCTTCACTTTCGGCAACCTTGGAACCGCGGCCGCGTTGTATCGGCAGGTGGAGACATGGTTTCAGTTGTCTTGGCTCGATCGGATCGCAATGCGTTACACCGGCGCGCGAACGGGGGTGAGGACAGGAGACGGCGAGGAGCTGGCCGGGTTGCTGAAGGCGGCAGCCGGGAACCCGGATGCCTTGGCGATGCTGTCCTATACGGCGCTTGCCGATAACGATGAGGCGCTGGCGTATACAGCATTGGAGCTTGCTATTCGCATCAAATATGCTGGCGCCGCTAGGCTTGGGGAGATACTCCAAGACGGCATGGCAATCTTAGGAGTGATTGCGTCGCTGCGCAATGTGGAAACGCCATTTCCTGTCGAACTGATCGAGTTCGCGGACAGATCGATCGCAAGTGACGTACCCAAGGTGTTCGTTTGCGGCTTTGGTTGGTCAGGGTCCGGTGCCGTTTACGACGATATCCGCGCGGTTGGCGGGTTCTGTGAATTCGAGGGCCCGGGTCAGGATCCGATCCTCAATGAGGACTCGGAAACTGAGGTCACCTTCATTCAATCCACCGCCGGGCTTGGTGATCTATGGATGGGTGCCAAGTACAAACGTTCGGTGGGGTGGTCACAACTCTGGGATTTGTTCTGCATGCATGTGGTGGGTCTGGCCCCCATTGGTTACAGCAACTACAAAAGCTGTGCCGCGGCAACCAATCATGTACACCGCTACGGCACTCTGTACAGCGGGCCATTCCGCAGGTTCTTCGAGGGATATGCCGCATTGCTCCAGACCCCCGCGCAGGGAGGATTGCTTTCATTGCTACAGGAAACCACCGAGAAGTTGTGTGCGATGCTGGTGGTGCAAAACAACGGCAAGGCGGTGCTGTTCAACAATGCAATCTTCGGGCGCGACGTGGAGATGCTGGAGATCTTCCGCGCCTGCCATGCGGTGGCGGTGTTCCGCGATCCGCTCGATGTCTATGCCGACCGCAAGAACAAGGACAAGAACCATTGGCGCACGCCGCGGCAACTGGCCGAATTCTATGGGCGCGGCCTGCGGCGCTACCTTGACTACCGCAACGCGGCGGGCCGCCGCGTTGGTGCCACGTTGCGCGAGATTCCGTTCGAGCGCTTCGTACTCGAACCCGGCTTCCGCTGGCGGGTGCGGGCTTGGTTGTTGCCGGGCCTGGAAGACACGGGAGGCAGCCACTTCGATCCCGCCGTCTCAAGCCGCAACATCGGCTTGCATCGCGATACGGTCGATGCGCATGAGGCGGAGCAGCTGCGGCCGGCAATGGCGGCCTACCGGGAAATGCGGCAGCTCTCCATGAACATCTGGGGAGCATGAGCATCGATGGGTGTCGGGTGCGGCCATTTCCACCGGGGGCGATGCTGCCCGGAATGGAGCGCAAGCCCGGACGCGCGTCATCGACGCGACACAAAATCGTCATTCGATGTAAGTCCGGCTGCAATCTCCTTGGCCTAGAACGGTAATACGTGCCGCCGGTGCTCCTGGCGGCGCGGTCGTTCCGTAGGCAAACAGGAGGCCGGCCTTGAACGCCATAGTCGATGCGCTGCTTGCCAGGCGTGGCGGTATCACCCCGAAACAACTGCTGGTGGCTGGAGCGGTGCTCGTGCTCCTGATGTTGGGCACGGTAGCGGCGGCGATGGGGTGGCCGGTGCTCGTGGTGGCGGCGCTGCTCGCATTGCAGGCGCTGGCAATCATGGTGATGTTGTTGTCGCAGCGGCGGCTGTCGCAGCGGCTCAACGAGGGTTTCTCCACGCTCTCCTCGCAGCTGGAACGTCGTGCAGGCGCGGGCGTACAAGGCCTGCGCCGCTTCTCGGCCGTGCGTTATTACGCCAGGGCCAATGGTGACAAGCGCTCGGAACTGGTGAGGCAGCTGGTACTGGACCGGTCGCTGGATGGCCGCGACATCCTTGCCTGCCAGGCCAGCCAGGGGGCGCTGGATTTCGAGGGCATTCGTTCGCTGCTGGAGAATTTCCGCATAGCGGGCAAGCGCGACGGGGTCAGGGACGCGGTGAAGCGGTTCGATTGCGATGCGTTGCTGGCGTTGGCGCGCACGCTGTATCGGCAGGAGGCCTGTGCCGGTGATCGCGTGGACGCCATCGCGTTGTATGGGCTGGTGGTCACGGCGTTCGGGCGTTCACTGCTGGAAACGAGCGACCTGGAATGGCTGGTATGCCTGCTGGTGCGGGAGCGGCGGTTCGAGGATGCGCTTGGCTGGCTGGATGATCCCGCGCTGTCGCCGCGCGTGTCCGCCAATCACCATTTCCTGCGCGCCAACGTGCTCAATCCCTTCATCGAGGAGGCATACGGGCGGGATGTCCAGGCGTGGCTCGATTGCATCAATCAGGGCCATGTGGAGGCCGGGCTCTCCCCAATCCGGCTGCAGCCGGGCAGCGGCCAGGCATTCACTCGTTTGTCGGCCGTGGCAGAGGCCGGCAGCGCCGGGGGGGCGCTGATCAGCGTGATCATGCCGGTATACAGGGCCGGGGAGCATGCCGAGGTGGCGATCCGCTCGGTGCTCGGGCAGACCTGGAAGAACCTGGAGCTGATCATCGTCGATGACGGCAGCCCGGCCGAATGCCATGGCGTGCTGATGCGCTGTGCCAAGGCGGACCCGCGCGTGAGGCTGATCCATTGCGCGGCCAATCGGGGTGTCTATACCGCGCGCAACATCGGTCTCAATGCGGCTCTTGGCGAATTCGTCACTTGCCATGACGCTGACGACTGGTCGCACCCGCAGAAGCTCGAATTGCAGGCGCGCGACCTTGTCGGGCATCCGGCTCGCGTCGCCAATCTCGTCAATCTGATCAGGGTCGATGCCGACCTGGAAATCCGCCATCGCCACCCCGGGAGGACCTTGCAGCATGCCGCGCTGTCCAGCCTGATGTTCCGCCGCGCGGAGGTGCTTGCGCGCGTCGGCTGCTGGGATGCGGTGCGCAAGATGGGCGACGCCGAGTTCATGCATCGCATCGCACTGGTGTTCGGGCAGAAGATCGAAAGCGTGGCCACGCCGCCGCTGATGCTGGCTTTGCAGGACGCTGCCAGCCTGTCCGGCGCGGACATGCTGCGAGGCTTCATGCACCCCGAGCGGCAGATCTACCGTGCGCGCTACCGCGAGTGGCATGCGCGCATCGCCGCCGGCGAGGTGGGGGCCCACCTGCGCATGAACGCCCGGTCGCGCCCGTTCCCGGCGCCGGCGTCATTCCTGCCAGTTTCCAGCGGGCGGCAGGTGTTCGACGTGGTCTTCGTCTCCGAGCTGGGTTTCACCGGCGGCAACGTGCATTCGCTGATCCACGAGATGGAGATCTGCCTGGAAGCCGGCCTCAAGGTCGGGCTCGTGAACGTGCACAACCTGTTGTTCACGCACCTGGCCACCCGCGACCCGATCCCGGCGCTCACCGCGTTGATCGTCTCGGGCAAGGTAAGCGAAATATCGCTGGCAACGCCGGCCGATGCCGCCATGGTGATCGTGCGCTGGCCGGCCTGTTTCCAGTACACCCCGGCCTTGCCGCCTGCGATCCATGCCGAACGCGTGGTGGTGGTGGCCAACCACCCGCCCTACGAGCGCCACCAGGACCGGCATTCCTACGAAATGGGCCGGGTCAGCCGCAACGTTGCCCGGGTCTTCGGCGTGGAACCGCAGTGGGCACCGCAGTCGGCGACGATCCGTCGCATGCTCGAACCGCAGCTGCCGCATGCGGCTCTGCTCGACGTTGACTGGATCGCGGTGCTGGCCAAGGCGCCGGTGCGCCTGCACCGGCGCAGCCGGCCGGTGGCGGACGTTCCGGTCATCGGGCGCCATTCGCGCGACCATCACCTGAAATGGCCGGAAAGCCGGGAGACGCTGCTGAAGGTGTATCCCGCCGACGGTTCGGTCAAGGTGCGGGTGCTGGGCGGGGTCGACCAGGTCATCGCCGCCGGCGCGCTGGAACCGGAAGACATCGCCGGTTGGGAGGTGCATGGCTTCGGTGCACTGCAACCGCTGGAGTTCCTGCAGTCCATCGATTTCTTCGTCTATTACCACCACAAGGACTGGGTCGAGGCGTTCGGCCGGGTAATCATGGAGGCGATGTTCGCCGGCGCGGTGGTGGTGTTGCCGCCCTCCTTCGAGCCGGTATTCGGCGAGGCGGCGCTCTATGCCGAGCCCGACCAGGTGCAGGCGCTGATCCGGTGCCATTACGAGGACTGGTCGCGCTTCCAGGCACAGAGTGAGCGTGGCCTTGCCTATGCGCATGACAACTGCACGCCGGCAGCCTATCGCCGCCGGTTGGCGCAATTGGGGCTGGATGCACTGCGCGGCGAGATCCAGGTGGAGACGGCATGAACATGCGTGCGGCCCCGGCGGTGGCGGGTTCCCACGCCTTGGTGCCGGATGCTGCGTGCAGGTGGATGGCGGGCAGGTGCCTGCTGGCATCGCGGCCGATCCGTGTACTTCCACGGCAATCCCGCCTGCGTGGCGGCCATTGTCGCGCTGGCCGGGAGGTGGCAGCCTTGGGCTCCCGCCACCGTGAAGCCGATGCATGACTGACGTGCAGCCGATACGGCGCTTGAGGCCGGATATCCAGGGATTGCGTGGCGTGGCGGTGGGGGTGGTGCTGGTCTTCCACCTCTGGCCGCAGGTGTTGCCCGGGGGTTACATCGGCGTTGACGTGTTCTTCGTCATTTCCGGTTACCTGATTACCTCGTTGCTGCTGCGCGAGGTGGAGTCCACCGGCAGGATCGACTTCACCGGCTTCTACGTCCGCCGTGCACTGCGCCTGTTGCCGGCCGCAACGCTGGTGCTGGCGGCCGTGGCACTGCTGACCCCGCTGCTGCTGCCTGCCGACCGGTGGGTGGAGACCGCGGCCGAGGTGATCGCCAGCGCCCTGTATGTCGAGAACTGGCAGCTGGCGCATGCGGCGGTGGACTACCTGGCGGCGGAGAACGCGCCCAGCCCGGTCCAGCACTACTGGTCGCTGTCGGTGGAGGAGCAGTTCTACGTCGTCTGGCCGGCGTTGATCGCCCTGGTGCATGTGCTGGCGGCGCGCCTGCGCCTGTCGCCGCGGCGTGCCCTGTGCGCATCGTTCCTGGTGGTCGTCGCCGCCTCGCTGGCGGTGGCCATCGTCAGCACGCGCGGCAACCCGGGGCAGGCGTATTTCTTCAGCCATGCCCGGGTATGGGAACTGGGGGTGGGCGGGGTACTGGCGGCATGGCGGCCGGAATTGCCGGCATGGGCGAGGCGGATCACCGGAAGCGCCGGACTGGTCGCGATTTTCTGCGCGGCCCTTATGTTCTCGGGCAAGACGGCATTCCCGGGCCACATGGCGCTGATCCCGGTGCTTGGTGCCGTGGCGGTACTGGCCGCCGGTAGCGCCGACGGCGGCAATCGGTTGCTGGCGATGCGGCCGCTGGTCTTTCTTGGCGACATCTCGTACTCGCTCTACCTGTGGCATTGGCCGCTGATCGTTTTCCATGCGGCGCATGCGGGCCGGGCACCGGGAGCATGGGCGGGCATGGCCATCGCGGCGGTGTCGATCGGGCTGGCCTGGCTCGGCAAACGCCATGTCGAGGACCGCTATCGGCACGTGCGCGGAGGGCATCTTCCGGCGGTGCGCTACGCAGTGGTGGCGCTTGTTCCAGTGGCCATGGCATCGGCGTTGCTGCTGCACGCCGGCCTGGGCGGCAGCATCGACCCCGAGCGCCATCCGGGCGCGCGCGTGCTGGCCGGGGCGGTGGCGCCGGCGGGCGAGGGTTTCGTCCCCGCGCTGGAAGTGCTCAAGCAGGATCGTGCTGCAGTCTATGACAATGGGTGCCATCTCGCCTTTGCCGACGACGAGCCGGTGGCCTGTCACTATGGCGATGCATCGGGCAGGCTCAAGGTCTGGCTGGTGGGCGACTCGCATGCAGTGAACTGGCTGCCCGCCTTCGAGGAAATCGCCGAACGCCGCCACTGGAATGCCAGCAGCTATACCAAGTCGTCCTGCGGCTGGATGCCGGTGATGGTGCTGCGCGATGGCCAGCCCTACCGGGAGTGCCGCCGCTGGGGGCAACGATTGCTGGAGGTCCTTGAGCGCGAGCGCCCGGATGTGGTTGTCCTGACCCAGATGCATGGCAAGAAGACCCATGCGGGGAAGAGCGGCCGGCCACCGTCGGTACCAGCGGCGCTGCGCCGGCTCTGGCACAGCATCGAGGACACGGGGGCGGAGGTGGTGGTCATCGCCGATACCCCGCGCTGGAAGCATGACCCGGGCAGATGCCTGGCCAGGGACGATGATTGCGCGGTGCCGTTGGCGAAGCTTGCGCGCGGCGATTCGCAGCTGTCGGCGTTGTCCAAGATGCCGCAGGTCGGCCTGGTCGACATGAACGACGTGGTCTGCCCGGATGAAACCTGCCCGATGGTGGTCGGCAATGTGGTGGTATGGCGCGATCGCCACCACCTGACCGCCAGCTATTCCCGCTCGGCGTCGGATATCCTCGAGCAGCGCTTGGTGGCTGCTTCCAAGCGGATAGCGGCCGCGGCGAATTGACGGGATTGCGGCCGCCGGGGGGGCCGCAATCCCGTGCCGATGCTCAGCCCAGCGCCGCTTCCAACTCCGGCAGGATCGCGAACAAATCCCCCACCAGCCCGATGTCGGCCACCTCGAAGATCGGCGCGTCGCCGTCCTTGTTGATGGCGACGATGGTGCCGGCGTCCTTGATGCCGGTCAGGTGCTGGATGGCGCCGGAGATGCCCACGGCGACGTACAGTTCCGGGGCGATGATCTTGCCGGTCTGGCCGACCTGCATGTCGCTGGGGACGTAGCCGGCATCCACTGCCGCGCGCGAGGCGCCCACCGCCGCGCCTAGCCTGTCGGCCAGCTTGTAGATGATCTGGAAGTTCTCTTCCGAGCCGACGCCGCGGCCACCGGAAACCACGCGCTTGGCACTCTGCAGGTCGGGGCGGTCGCTCTTGCCGGCGGCCAGGCCGATGAAGCGGGTGTGCGAGGGCAGCGCGGCATCGATGCTGATCGCCTCGACCGGGGCGTTGTTGCCCCTGGCCGCTTCCGGCCACGAGGCGGCGCGCACGGTGGCCACGACCACCTGGTCGGCCGGTACTTCGACGGTGATGATGGCGTTGCCGGCGTAGATCGGGCGCTTGAAGGTGTGCGGGCCTTCGACGGTCATCAGGTCGGAAACCTGGTTGACGCCGAGCAGTGCGGCCACGGCCGGCATCAGGTCCTTGCCGGTGGTGGTGGACGGGCCGAACACGTGGCTGTAGCCGGCCGCCACCTTGGCGACCTGCGGTGCCTGCACCTGGGCGATGGCGTGTGCGTTGGCCGGGTTGGCGAGGGTCAGCACCTTGCCGACGCCGGCGATCTGCGCGGCTTCGGCGGCAACGCCTGCCGGGTCGGCGGCCAGCACCAGCACGTCGATGTCGCCACCAATGGCGGCGGCGGCCGAGACGGTCTTGGCGACGGCGCTGTTGAGCTTGCCGTCCAGGTGTTCGGCGATGACGAGAATCTTGGTCATTACAGCAACCCCTTCTGCTTGAGTGCGGCCACCAGTTCGGCGGCGTCCTTCACCATCACGCCCTTGCTGCGCTTGGCCGGGGCGGCGTAGTGGGTGGTCCTGAACGTGTCGGCGGCCTCGACGCCGAGGTCGGCCAGCTGCAGCGTCTCCAGCGGCTTGGCCTTGGCCTTCATGATGTCCGGCAGCTTGATGAAGCGCGGTTCGTTCAGGCGCAGGTCGGTGGTGATGACCGCCGGCAGGTCGACTTCCAGCGTTTCCAGGCCGGCATCGACTTCACGGGTGACCGTGGCCTTGCCATCTGCAATCTCCACCTTGGAGGCGAACGTGGCCTGCGGGCGGCCCCACAGCGTGGCCAGCATCTGGCCGGTCTGGTTGGCGTCGTCGTCGATGGCCTGCTTGCCGAGGATCACTACGTCCGGCTGTTCCTTCTCCACCAGCTTGAGCAGGGTGCGGGCGGCGGTCAGCGGCTGGATGGCGGCGTCGGTGACCACGTGGATGGCGCGGTTGGCACCCATCGCCAGGCCGTTGCGCAGGTGCGCCTGGGCGTCGGCCGGCGCAATCGTGGCGACCACGACTTCGGTGGCGATGCCCTTGTCGCGCAGGCGCAGGGCTTCTTCCAGCGCGATTTCGTCGAACGGGTTCGGCGAGAGCTTGACGCCATCGGTGACCACGCCGGAACCATCCGGCTTGACCTGAATGCGGACGTTGTAGTCCACCACGCGCTTGTACGCGACGAGGATTTTCATGTGCTGCAGGATCCTTCGGTTGCTGGGGGCCGGCGCCATGCCGGACGGATGAAAGCCCGATTCTAGCGGGTGGGGGATTTCCATGCGAATGCGTATGGAGGCCTGCGCATTCACCGGCGCGGCGCGCCCGGCATTGGCCACGGCGGGGCGAATGCCGCAGCCTGTATCCTTGCGGCCTGAAACACGCTGCGGATCGACGGAAACCGGGCACAGTGAATGAAAACGGAGAACGGGCAATGCCCACCTGGCTGGTGACCGGCGGCGCCGGCTTCATCGGCGGCAATTTCGTGCTGGAGGCGGTGGCCCGCGGCATCAGGGTCATCAACCTCGATGCCCTGACCTATGCCGGCAACCTGCGCACGCTGGCGGCGTTGGAAGGCAACCCGGACCACGTGTTCGTGCAGGGCGACATCGGCGACCGCCAGCTGGTGGCCGGCCTGCTGGCCGAACACCGGCCCGATGCGGTGCTGAACTTCGCCGCCGAGAGCCACGTGGACCGTTCCATCGACGGCCCCGCCGCCTTCATCCAGACCAACGTGGTCGGCACGCTGGCGTTGCTGGAAGCCGTGCGCGATTACTGGAAGGCGTTGCCGCCCGGCAACGGCGCGGCGTTCCGCTTCCTGCACGTCTCCACCGACGAGGTGTACGGCAGCCTGGGCGAGACCGGCAGGTTCACCGAGACGACGCCCTATGCGCCCAATTCGCCGTACTCGGCGTCGAAGGCGGCCTCGGACCATCTGGTGCGCGCGTTCCACCACACCTATGGCTTGCCGGTGCTGACCACCAACTGCTCGAACAACTACGGCCCGTACCACTTCCCGGAGAAGCTCGTTCCGCTGGTGATCGCCAAGGCATTGGCCGGCGAGCCGCTGCCGGTGTACGGCGACGGCAGGCAGGTGCGCGATTGGCTGTTCGTGGCCGACCACTGCGGGGCGATCCGCACCGTGCTGGCCAGGGGCCGGGTGGGCGAAACCTACAACGTCGGCGGCAATTCGGAGAAGCAGAACATCGAAGTGGTGCAGGCGATCTGCGAACTGCTCGATGCGCGCCGGCCGCGTGCGGACGGCCAGCCGCGCAGCAGCCAGATCACCTTCGTCGCCGACCGCCCCGGCCACGACCGCCGCTACGCCATTGATGCGTCCAAGCTGAAGGACGAACTGGGCTGGGAGCCGAAGCACAGCTTCGAGCAGGGTCTCGCCTTCACCGTCGATTGGTACCTGGACAATCAGGAATGGGTGAACGGCGTGCTCGACGGCAGCTATCGCCTGCAACGCATCGGGACAAGTGCATGACCACCGAACTGGATAGCCCGCACATGGATGCGCGGATCGTTGCGAGGGACTCGCGTCGGGGCATCATCCTCGCCGGCGGCTCCGGCACCCGGCTGTACCCGATCACCAAGGGCGTCAGCAAGCAACTGCTGCCGGTGTACGACAAGCCGATGATCTACTACCCCTTGAGCGTGTTGATGATGGCCGGCATCCGCGAGGTGCTGATCATCAACACGCCGCACGAGCAGGCGCTGTTCCAGGCGCTGCTGGGCGACGGTTCGCAGTGGGGCATGGACATCCGCTACGCCGTGCAGCCCAGCCCCGATGGCCTGGCCCAGGCCTACCTGATCGGCCGCGAGTTCGTCGCCGGCAAACCCAGCTGCCTGGTGCTGGGCGACAACATCTTCCACGGCCACGGCCTGCGCCAGTTGCTGCGCAGTGCCGATGCGCGCACGCAGGGCGCCACCGTGTTCGGCTATTGGGTCAATGACCCCGAGCGCTATGGCGTGGCCGAATTCGATGCCGCCGGCAAGGTCGTGGGCATCGAGGAAAAGCCCGCGCGGCCGCGCTCGAACTACGCCGTCACCGGCCTGTATTTCTATGACGGCAACGCCAGCGACCATGCCGCCGAACTGCGTCCCTCGCCGCGTGGCGAACTGGAAATCACCGATCTGAACAAGCGCTACCTCGACGCGGGTGCGCTGTACCTGGAGCAGCTCGGCCGCGGCTACGCGTGGCTGGACACCGGGACCCACGCCTCGCTGCTGGAAGCCTCCAACTTCATCGAGACCATCCAGACCCGGCAGGGCCTGCAGGTCTGCTGCCCGGAGGAAATCGCCTATGGCCAGGGCTGGATCAGTGATGCGGAGCTGGAAGCGCTGGCCGCGCCATTGCTGAAGAACGGTTACGGCCAGTACCTGCACAAGCTGCTGCAACGTGGAATAGTGCCGTGAAAGTGATCGAGACCTCCCTGCCGGGCTGCAGGGCGATCGAGCCGGCGGTATTCGGCGATGCGCGAGGCATGTTCTACGAGACGTGGAATGCCGAGCGTTTCGCCGAGCATGGCCTGCCGACGCAATTCGTGCAGAGCAACGTCTCCACCTCGGCCAAGGGCGTGCTGCGCGGCCTGCATTACCAGTGGCCGCGGCCGCAGGGCAAGCTGGTCAGCGTGCTCGAAGGCGAGGTGTATGACGTGGCGGTGGATATCCGCCGCGGCTCGCCGACCTTCGGCAGGTGGGAGGCGGTGATCCTCAGTGCCGGGAACCGCCGCCAGTTCTGGATACCGGAGGGCTTCGCCCACGGCTTCGCGGTGCTGTCCGAGCGCGCGGTGTTCAGCTACCTTTGCACCGACGTGTACGTGAAGGAAGCCGATGCCGGCGTGCGCTGGAACGATGCCGACATCGCCGTGGATTGGCCGATCAGCGCGCCGGTGCTTTCGGCCAAGGACGAGAAGGCGCCGTTCCTGGGCGACATTGCCGAAGACCGCCTGCCGGTTTACGCGCCATGACCGTGCTGGTGTTCGGCGGTAACGGCCAGGTCGGACAGGCGTTGCTGCGTGCACTGGCGCCGCCGGGCGAAGTCATGGCGACGACCCGCAGCGGCATGCTGCCCGATGGCACGGCCTGCGAAGTGGCGGATTTCGACCGGCCCGACAGCCTGCCGGTCCTGCTGGACCGGTTGCGACCGACGGGGGTGGTCAATGCGGCGGCCTATACCGCCGTTGACCGCGCCGAGCAGGAGCCGGAAGCGGCATACCGCGCCAATGCGCAGGCGCCGGGCGTGATCGCGCGCTGGTGCGCTGCGCAGGGCGTGCCGCTGGTGCATTACTCGACCGATTACGTATTCGATGGGCGGGGAGCGCGCCCCTATCAGCCCGGCGATGCAACCGCGCCGCTGAACGTCTATGGCTGCAGCAAACGCGACGGCGAGGACGCGGTGCGCGCGGCCGGCGGCCGCCACCTGATCTTCCGCACCGCATGGGTATATGCCGCGCACGGCCACAATTTCCTGCGGACCATGCTGCGGCTGGGCGCCGAGCGCGATGAACTGCGCGTGGTCGCCGACCAGATCGGCACGCCGACGCCGGCGGCGCTGATCGCCGATGCCACCGCTCGGGCATTGCGGCATCCGGGTGGGTTGTCCGGCACCTGGCACCTGACTGCCTCCGGGCAAACCAGTTGGCATGGTTTCGCCGAAGCGATCTTTGCCGAAGCGTTGGCGGCCGGTGTGCTGGCGAAGGTGCCGAAGGTGGAGGCCATAACCGGTTCCGAATATCCGACCCAGGCCAAACGCCCTGCATGGTCGGTGCTGGACAACCGCAAGTTCCAGCAGGATTTCGGCATCGTGTTGCCGGACTGGCAACAGGGCTTGAAACAAGTCTTCGCCGAACTGGCCCCCTGACCACGCAGGGCATCGCAGGAGCGCACTGAAGTGCGCTCCTGCGATGCCTGCGCTTCAGCTGCGCCCGTAGGTGTCCTCGAAGCGCACGATGTCATCCTCGCCCAGGTAGCTGCCGGACTGCACTTCGATCAGCTCCAGAGGCAGCTTGCCGGGGTTGCGCAGGCGGTGGGTGACGCCGAGCGGGATGTAGGTGCTCTGGTTCTCGCCCAGCAGCAGCACCTCGTCGCCGCGGGTGACCTCGGCGGTGCCGCTGACCACCACCCAGTGCTCGGCGCGATGGTGGTGCATCTGCAGGCTCAGGGTGCCGCCGGGCTTCACGGTGATGCGCTTGACCTGGAAGCGCTCGCCGTTGTCGATCGAGTCGTAGGCGCCCCACGGGCGGTAGACCTTGCGGTGCCAGCTGGCCTCGCTGCGGCCCTCGGCCTTGAGCCGCGCCACCACGTCCTTGACCTCCTGCATGCGGTCGGCCTTGCCGACCAGCACCGCGTCGTCGGTCTGCACCACGATGACGTCGTCCAGCCCGACCAGCGCCACCAGCTTCTCGCCATAGGCGTAGGTGTTGCGGCAGTCGATGGCGATGACGTCGCCACGATGGGCGTTGCCGTCGCTGTCCTGGGTGGAGACGTCGCGCAGCGCGGTCCACGAGCCGACGTCGTTCCAGCCCGCATCCAGCGCCACCACCACCGCGTCGGCGGTCTTTTCCATCACTGCGTAGTCGATGGAATCGGACGGCACCGCGGCGAATGCCGCGGCGTCGAGCCGGGTGAAGTCGGCATCGCGGCGCGCGCCCTGCCAGGCGCCGCGGCAGGCGTCGAGCATGGCCGGGTTGAAGCGTGCCAGCTCGTCCAGGTAGCGCGAGGCGCGGAACAGGAACATGCCGCTGTTCCACAGGTAGTGGCCGCTGGCGACGTAATCGGTGGCGGTGGCCAGATCCGGCTTCTCGACGAAACGCTCGACCGCGCGCGCGCCCTCGCCGGGTGCGGCCTTGATGTAGCCGTAACCGGTTTCCGGGCCGCTCGGCACGATGCCGAAGGTCACCAGCTTGCCGGCTTCCGCCGCGCCCGCGGCCAGCCGCACGGCGGCGTGGAAGGCGGCCTCGTCGGCGATCACGTGGTCCGAAGGCAGTACCAGCAGCAGCGGGTCTTCGCCATTGCGCGTGGCTTCCAGTGCAGCCACGGCGATGGCCGGGGCGGTGTTGCGGCCGACCGGTTCGAGGATGATCGCCTGCGGCTGCGCGCCAACCTGCTGCAACTGCTCGGCGGCGACGAAGCGGTGCGCCTCGTTGGCGATCACCAGCGGCCCGTGCGCGGCGATGGCGGCCACGCGCTGCCAGGTGGCCTGCAGCATGGTCGCCGTGCCGGCCAGCGGCAGGAACTGCTTGGGGTAGGCCTCGCGCGAGAGCGGCCACAGGCGGGTGCCGGAGCCGCCGGACAGGATGACGGGAGTGATGGCGTTCATGGCAGGGCCTCAGGCCGAAAGCAGGGTGGAGATTTCGTCGGTGCGCGCACGCATCAGTGCGGTGTCGCCGCGCGCTTCGACGTTCAGCCGCAGCAGCGGCTCGGTGTTGGAGCTGCGCAGGTTGAAGCGCCAGTCGCCGAAGTCGGCGCTGATGCCGTCGGTATGGTCCAGCACCGGCGCCTGCGCGGCGAAGTGCTGCATCACCCGCGCGACGGCGGCGGTGGCGTCGGCGACCTTGAAGTTGATCTCGCCGCTGCACGGGTAGGCGGCCATGCGGTCCTCCACCCAGTCGGCCAGCGAGCGGCCCGATTCGCTGACCAGCGCGGCGATCAGCAGCCACGGGATCATCCCCGAGTCGGCATAGGCGAACTCGCGGAAATAGTGGTGGGCGCTCATTTCGCCGCCGTAGACCGCGTTCTCGGCGCGCATCTTCTCCTTGATGAAGGCATGCCCGCTCTTGCACAGCACCGGCACGCCGCCGGCCGCCTCGACCATCTCCACCGTGTTCCACACCAGCCGCGGGTCGTGCACCACCTTGCCGCCCGGATTGCGCGCCAGGATCGCCTGCGCCAGCAGGCCGACCAGGTAATAGCCCTCGATGAAGCGGCCGTTGTGGTCGAAGAAGAAGCAGCGGTCGAAGTCGCCGTCCCAGGCGATGCCGAAATCGGCGCCGTGCGCACGCACCGCCTCGGCGGTGGCGGCGCGGTTTTCCGGCAGCAGCGGGTTGGGGATGCCGTTGGGGAAGCTGCCGTCCGGCTCGTGGCAGATGCGCACGAATTCAAACGGCAGGTGCGGCGCGAGCAGGTCGATGATCGTCCCGGCGCCGCCGTTGCCGGCGTTGACCACCAGTTTCAGCGGCTTGAGCTTGCCCGCATCGACGTAGGACAGCAGGTGCGCGATGTAGGCGCCCTTGTCGTGCCGTTCGACCTGCCCGGCACGCGGCGCGGTGGCCGGCGCTTCATCGGCGGCCACCGCATCGGAAATGGCGAACAGGCCGGTATCCGAGCTGATCGGCCGCGCCTGCTCCTTGACCAGCTTCATGCCGTTGTAGTCCATCGGGTTGTGGCTGGCGGTGACCATCACCCCGCCGGCCGCGCCGAGATGGTCGGTCTGGAAATAGACCTCTTCGGTGCCGCACAGGCCGATGTCGATCACCTCGCGGCCTACGCCGCGCAGGCCGCTGGCCAGCGCTTCCTGCAGGCCGGGGCTGGTCAGGCGCACGTCGTGGCCCAGCACCACCGCGCCTTCGCCCAGCCGCGCCGCCAGCGCCTTGCCGATCTTTCTTGCGAGGTCCTCGTTGAGTTCCCCGGGCACGCGGCCGCGGATGTCGTAGGCCTTGAATGCGGGAAGCGGCATGGATTACTCCTTGGAAAAGCGGGATGCGGTACTCGGACCGGCGGCCATTGTCCCACCTGGCCCGTCAACCTGCGGCGAACCGATCATCTGCTGCAGCGTGCGTCGTGCCAGGGCCGAGGAGAAATGGGCTTCGATGTTGCGGTAGCCGTTGCGCGACAGCCGTTGCCACAGCTCGCCATCCCGGTACAGGCGGGCGGTGGCCTCGGCGAAGGCGATGGCGTCCTCGGCAATCAGCGCGTTCTCGCCATGCGCGAGGAACATGCCCTCGGCCGCGATGGGCGTGGCGACCACCGGCAAGCCGTGGCTCATGGCCTCGTTGATCTTTCCCTTGACGCCGGCACCGCTGAGCAGGGGCGCGAGGCTGACCCGGCACCCCAGCAGGAACGGCTCGACCGTCGGCACCTGCCCGTGCACGCGGATGTCGTCACTGCACAGTCCGGCCGCGGCGGCCGCGGGGATGTCGCCGACCAGATGCAGGACCACGCCGGGCAGGCGCCTGCGCAGTTCCGGCATGATCGCCTCGCACAACCAGGCGATCGCCTCGCGGTTCGGGTGGTGCTGGTAGCCGCCCACGAAAAGCAGGTCGCGGCTGTCCTCGAAGCGGCGCTCGCCCGCCGCCACGTCGTGCACGTTCGAGAGCACCCACAACGGGGTACCGACGCCGGACTGACGCAGGTAGTCGTGCTCGGCATGGCTGACCACCACGGTGGCGTCGCATGCCCGGATCAGCGCGAATTCCTCCCGGCGGGCCCGCTCGGCCTCGGCCTGCAGGTCCGGCGCGGCTTGCAGGGCGGCGGCACGGTGCAGCCTGACGTGGTGCAGGTCCACCGTGTCGAACACCACCTGCGCGCTGGTCATCGCGCGCAGCAATGGCAGGTGGCGGCGGGCGACAGGGTGCCGGCAGAGGAACACGGTGCGGACGCGTTCGCCATTGCGCGCCAGCCATCGGTCCAGGCGCGGGCGGCCGGGAACCCCGATCACTTCCACGCCCAGCTCGCCGAGCAGGCGCGCGGATGGCTCCGGCACCTGGCCGTTGTCCGGCATGAAGGCCAGTTGCCAGCCCAGTTCGCGGCACGACTGCAGGATGCGCCAGGCGCGCACCGAGCCGGAGTCGCGCTCGGGCGTGGGCGCGCCGGCATCGATGAACAGCAACAGGGGGCCGCCGGAAGATGCCGGCTCCGGCGTGGCCGCTGCCGGAGTCGGCACGTCCACTGGTTGCAGCCGCCTGCGGATGGTGGCCGCCGTGCCGCCGATGCCGCGGTTGGCCAGGCTGCGCAGGGCGCCCGAAAGCAGCATCCCGTGGCGCGCCAGGCGCCAGCGCAGGATGGCCAGGAAACGATGGAGGGAAGGACGCATGGATGCCGTTCGGTGGCCTACCTGCATGCAGGCCGGAAGACAGACCGATGGCCGGGCGGACGATTCTGCGCAAAACCCGCCGGGCAGGCAAACCGCGTGCGGTGGACGCGCCGGAGCCCGCCGGCTGGACGAAGGTCCAAGGGGGGCGGCATGCGAGTGCGGCTAGAATGCGGGCATCTTTCGACTGCGGGCGTGGTGCAATGAGCGATCCCTCAACTTCGAGCGGGCGGCGCGGCAAGGTGTATGCCAGCGCGGCCGAGGCCCTGGACGGCATCGTCGCCGACGGGCAGACCCTGGCGGTCGGCGGCTTCGGCCTGTGCGGCATTCCCGAGGCGTTGATCGCCGCCCTGCGCGACAGCGGGGTCAAGGGCCTGACCGCCATTTCCAACAACGCCGGCGTCGATGGCTTCGGCCTCGGCCAGCTGCTGGCCACGCGCCAGATCAAGAAGATGATTTCGTCGTACGTGGGCGAGAACAAGGAGTTCGAGCGGCAGTTCCTGGCCGGCGAACTGGAATTGGAGTTCAACCCGCAGGGCACCCTGGCCGAGCGCCTGCGTGCCGGCGGCGCCGGCATCCCGGCGTTCTTCACCGCCACCGGATACGGCACGGTGGTAGCCGAGGGCAAGGAAACCCGCGAGTTCGACGGCAAGCATTACGTGATGGAAACCGCGCTGCGCGCCGACGTGTCGCTGGTCAAGGCGTGGAAGGCCGACGCGGCCGGCAACCTGGTGTTCCGCAAGACCGCGCGCAACTTCAACCCGGCCTGCGCGATGGCCGGCAAGGTCTGCGTGGTGGAAGTGGAGGAGATCGTGCCGGTCGGCGCGATCGAGCCGGACCAGGTGCACCTGCCGGGCATCTACGTCGACCGCATCGTGTTGAACGCGACGCCGGAAAAGCGCATCGAGCAGCGCACCGTGCGTCAGGAGGGGAACTGAAATGGCCTGGACCCGTGACGAGATGGCGCAGCGCGCCGCGCGCGAACTGACCGATGGCGCCTACGTGAACCTGGGCATCGGCCTGCCGACGATGGTCGCCAACCACATCCCCGAGGGCGTGGACGTGTGGCTGCAGTCGGAAAACGGCCTGCTCGGCATCGGCCCGTTCCCGACCGAGGCCGAGATCGACGCCGACCTGATCAACGCCGGCAAGCAGACCGTCACCGCGCGTGCCGGCGCCAGCTATTTCGGCAGCCACGATTCGTTCGCGATGATCCGCGGCGGCCACATCAACCTGGCCATCCTCGGCGCCATGCAGGTCACCGACAAGGGCGACCTGGCCAACTGGATGGTGCCCGGCAAGATGGTCAAGGGCATGGGCGGGGCGATGGACCTGGTGGCCGGCGTGCAGCGCGTGGTGGTGCTGATGGAGCACACCGCCAAGAACGGCGAGCACAAGATCCTGCCCGAATGCACCCTGCCGCTGACCGGCGTGGGGGTGGTGGACCGCATCATCACCGACCTGGCGGTGTTCGACGTCACCGACGCCGGGCTGAAGCTGGTGGAAACCGCGCCGGGCGTGGAGCTGGAAGAACTGAAGGCCCGGACCGGCGTGGCCTTCGCCTGAGCTGTCACAGGGCCCGGACGGGCCGATGGTTCCGGGTGCCGCCGTGCCCGGAGCCATCCGTGATCCATCGGGTGCGCATCGAAACCGTCCGCCGGGGAAAGTCGCCTACAATCCGCGGCCTTCCGACTGGATGACGACGTGTTGATGCCTGCCAAGCCGATGTCCCCTGCCGGGAAGCTGTTCGCCGCCGCCGCCTTCATCGAGGGTGCCACCTGGGCCGGGCTGCTGGTTGGCATGCTGCTCAAGTACGGCACCCAGACCACCGAGCTGGGGGTCTGGCTGTTCGGCCGCCTGCACGGGCTGGCCTTCCTGCTCTACGTGGTGACCAGCGTGTACGCCGGCATCCGCCAGCGCTGGCCGCTGTGGGCGCTGCTGCTGGCCCTGCTGGCGGCGGTGCCGCCGCTGGTCACCGTGCCGCTGGAGTGGTGGTTCCGCCGTCGCGGCCTGCTGTCGCCGCCGCGCTGAGCGGTGTCCTCCCGTAGATGCGGGGCAAGCCCCGCATCTACGGGACCGCCCGGGCGCACACCATGCCGGCGCTGGCGGGGTATCTTCGCGGTCCGTTTAGGTTTGATCTTCTAAATTTCCCCGTTTGTCTGTCCCTGGAGCCCCCACGTGAACCACGGAAGCCGTGTTTCCCGCCATGTCGCCTGCCCGTCGGCGGTGGCCCGTTCCCGCAAAGCACCTGCCCGCGCGTGGCGCCTTCCATGACGGCAGGGCAAGGCACTACCGCCGTCGTGGATGCCGGCAACGCGGTCCTGCCGGTGGAGCATCCGCTGCCGATGCCCGAGCAGTCGCTGCGGCAGGGGCGGTTGCAGGGACGCCGGCAGGACACCTCGCCGCCGAACATCGCGTGGCGGCGCCTGTACGTGTTCGGCACCACCATCGCGATGACGCTGGTGGCGACGTGGATGATGGTGCAGGTGCTGGCCCGGGGCGGCATCAGCGTGCTCGAAGCCTGTCTGCTGGGCCTGTTCGTGCTGCTGTTCGCTTGGGTCGCGCTGTCCTTCGTCAGCAGCCTGGCCGGCCTGCAGGCGCTGCTGCGCGGGCGCCGCAAGCTGGGCATCCACCCCGATGCGCCGCTGCCGGCACTGCGCAGCCGCACCGCGCTGCTGATGCCGACCTACAACGAGGACCCGCGGCGGATGATGGCCGGCCTGCAGGCCATCTACGAATCGGTGGCGGCCACCGGGCAGCTGGACCGCTTCGATTTCTTCGTGCTCAGCGACACCACGCGCGCGGCCATCGGCGAGGCCGAGGAACAGGTGTTCGCGCGCCTGCTTGCCGCCACCGGCGGGGCCGGGCGGCTGTTCTACCGGCGCCGCGCGGACAACAGCGGGCGCAAGGCCGGCAACATCGCCGACTGGGTGCGCCGCTTCGGCGGCGCCTACCCGCAGATGCTGATCCTGGACGCGGACAGCCTGATGACCGGCGAGGTCATCGTGCGGCTGGTGTCGGCGATGGAGAACCACCCCGGCGTCGGCCTGATCCAGTCGCTGCCGTCGGTGGTCGGCGGGCGCACCGCGTTCGCGCGCATGCAGCAGTTCGGCGGCCGCGTCTATGGCCCGGTGATGGCCTACGGCGTGGCGTGGTGGCATGGCGCCGAGAGCAACTACTGGGGCCACAACGCGGTGATCCGCACCCGCGCCTTCGCCGAGCAGGCCGGCCTGCCGGAGCTGCCGGGGCGCAAGCCGTTCGGCGGCCACGTGCTCAGCCACGATTTCGTCGAGGCGGCGCTGATGCGCCGCGGCGGCTGGGCCGCGCACATGGTGCCCTACCTGCACGGCAGCTACGAGGAAGGCCCGCCGACGCTGACCGACCTGCTGATCCGCGACCGTCGCTGGTGCCAGGGCAACCTGCAGCATTCCAAGGTGGTCGGCAGCGCCGGCCTGCACTGGGTCAGCCGCGTGCACATGCTGATCGGCATCGGCCATTACTTCACCGCGCCGATGTGGGCGATGCTGATGCTGATCGGCATGGCCATCCCGCTGTTCCAGGGCGGCATCGACCTGGCGGAGGAACTGCACCTGCGCCTGTCGCCGCTGCATTACTGGCGCGGCCTGGACGAGCAGGGTGTGCTGTGGGTGTTCGTGGTGACGATGGCGGTGCTGCTGGCACCCAAGGCGATGGGCTACGTGGCGATGCTGGCGTCGCGGAAGGAGCGCAGTGGTTGCGGCGGTGCGTTGCGCGCGCTGCTGAGCGTGCTGCTGGAGACGGTGCTGGCCGCGCTGATGGCGCCGGTGGTGATGTACGTGCAGTCGCGCGGCGTGGCCGAGGTGCTGTCCGGCAGGGATTCGGGCTGGGATGCGCAGCAGCGCGACGATGGCAGTGTTTCCTGGGCGGCGCTGCTGCGCAGCTATGGCGGGTTGAGCGTGTTTGGCGTGGCGATGGGGGCGATGGCCTACGCGGTATCGCCGTCGCTGGCGGCGTGGATGGCGCCGGTGGTGATCGGCATGGCGCTGGCGGTGCCAGTGGTGGGTATCACTTCGTCGCGCAAGGTTGGTGACTGGTTGCGCCGGCATCGGTTGCTGTCCATTCCGGAGGAAAGCGCGCCGCCGCCGGTGTTGGTGCGGGCGGCCGAGTTGCGGGCCGCGGCGGTGGAAGCCCCTCTCCCTCCGGGGTGAGAAGGCACGGCTTGCGCGCCATTGGTGCGCGTGCCTTTGAACGCCCATGCCGCTGGCGTGGGCCGGGGCGCGGAGCGGGGGGTGGGGTGAGGGGCGGCGAAGTCCTGATGTTCCTGATGCTGGTTGGAAGTAGGTAAGAGCAAAGGCTTTCACTCCTGCTGCGCAGGAGCGAGTTACTTCTCTTTGCTCGTGCAAAGAGAAGGTAACCAAGAGAAACACGGCCGGACGCGTGCCGATGCGGCTGCGCCGCATCGGTTCCCTGCGCTCCTCGCGGAACGAGGGGCGAAGAGGCGCACGTGTCTGAGCGAAGCGAGTTGTGCGCCGCCCCCTCGTTCCACTGCGGTGCTCGGCTCGCTCTACGGCGGGGAAGTCAAAAGCTGAAAGCAAAATCACGGGCAACGGCAACAGCAACAGCAACAGCAACAGCAACAGCAGGCGTTTCGTTGGCGCAGGCATAATGCGCCCGGGTCCCTTGGAGTCGCATGCAATGCTGGAAACGGTGGAACAGCAGACCGGCGCGTCGCCGGAATGGTCGGTGATCTGGCTGCACGGGCTGGGGGCGGATGGGCATGATTTCGCGCCGATCGTGCCCGAGCTGGTGCGCCCGCACTGGCCGGCAATCCGCTTCGTGTTCCCGCATGCGCCCAAGCGCCCGGTCAGCATCAACAACGGCCTGCCGATGCGGGCGTGGTACGACATCACCAGCATGGATTTCCGCAATCGCGCCGATGCGGCGGGCGTGGCCGAGTCGGTGGCGCAGGTCGAGGAATTGATCGCGCGCGAGCAGGAGCGCGGTATTCCGCTCGAACGCATCCTGCTGGCCGGCTTCTCGCAGGGCGGGGCGATCACCTTGTCCGCCGGCTTGCAGCGCCGGCAACCGCTGGCCGGGCTGGTCGCCCTGTCCACCTACCTGCCGGAAGTGGATGCCGCCGCCGCGCAGCTGGCCGCAGGCGCCACCGCGCAACCGGTGTTCATGGCCCACGGCAGCGGTGACCCGGTGATCCCGGTGCAGGTCGCCGAACACAGCATGCAGGTGCTGAAGGAACTGGGTTTCGGCGTGGAATGGCACTGCTACCCGATGGCGCACCAGGTCTGCGCCGAGGAAATCCACGTGCTGGGCGACTGGTTGCAGGCCCGCTTCGCGCAGCCGTGAGCCGCATCGCGGAATAGCGCCACCGGCCGCCCGCATCGCACCGTTGATGGCTAACATGGGCGCTTCGGGGAACTGGCAGACGAGAGAAGGGCGATGCGGGTGCTCATTGCCGACGACGAACCGCTGGCGCGCGGGCGCCTGCGCGCGCTGCTCGCCGCGCACGCCGACGTGAGCGTGGTGGCCGAGGCCGGCAACGGCGCCGACGCGCTGGCGGCCTGCAGGGCGGCGCCGCCGGACCTGGTGCTGCTCGACATCGCCATGCCCGGCAGCGATGGGCTGGCGGTGGCACGGCAACTGGCGCAGTTGCAGCCGCGGCCGGCGGTGGTGTTCTGCACCGCCTACGACGCGCACGCGCTGTCGGCATTCGAGGCGGCGGCCATCGACTACCTGATGAAGCCGATCCGTGCAGAGCGGCTGGCCATCGCGCTGGAGCGGGTACGTACCTTCCTGGCCGGCCGCGCCCCGGCACCGGCCACGCCGGCGCGCAAGGCACTGTGCGCGCGCCTGCGCGGCAGCCTGCGGCTGATCCCGCTGGAGGACGTGCTCTACCTGCAGGCCGACGAGAAGTACGTGGTGGTGCACCACGTCCACGGCGAAGACCTGATCGAGGAACCGCTGCGCGCGCTGGAAGAAGAGTTCCCCGCGCAGTTCGTGCGCATCCACCGCAACTGCCTGGTGGCGCGGCCGCGCCTGCGCGAGTTGCGGCGTACGCCGGCCGGGCAGGTGCAGGCGCTGCTCCACGACGTGCCGCAACCGCTGGAGGTCAGCCGCCGCTGCGTGGCCGCACTGAAGGCGGAACTGGCCGGGGCATGACCGCTGCGCCGATAATGGCGCCATGAACACGCTGCGCATCGCCACCCGAAAGAGCCCGCTTGCCCTGTGGCAGAGCGAACACGTCGCCGACCATCTGCGCCGGGCGCACCCGGGGCTGGTGGTCGAACTGGTGCCGATGAGCACGCGCGGCGACGAGGTGCTGGACCGCTCGCTGGCCGCCATTGGCGGCAAGGGCCTGTTCCTCAAGGAACTGGAACTGGCGATGCTGCGCGGCGAAGCCGATTGCGCGGTGCATTCGCTCAAGGACGTGCCGATGGAACTGGATGCGCCGTTCGCGCTGCCGGCGATCCTGCAGCGCGCCGACCCGGCCGACGCCTTCGTCTCCAACCGCTACGCCACGCTGGACGCGCTGCCGCAGGGCGCCTGCGTCGGTACCTCCTCGCTGCGCCGGCAGGCGCAGTTGCGCGCGCTGCGCCCGGACCTGCAGTCGCGCGACCTGCGCGGCAACGTCAACACCCGCCTGGCCAAGCTCGATGCCGGCGACTACGACGCCATCATCCTGGCCTGTGCCGGGCTGGAGCGGCTGCAGCTGGGCGCGCGCATCGCCGACCGCCTGCGCGCACCGCAATGGTTGCCGGCGCCGGCGCAGGCAGCGGTGGCGGTGGAATGCAGGGCCGATGCGGACGAGGTGATCGCGCTGCTGGCGGTGCTGGACGACGCCCGTACCCGGCCCTGCGTGGAAGCCGAGCGGGCGATGAACCGCGCGCTGGACGGCAGCTGCCACGTGCCGGTAGCCGGGCTGGCGCAGTGGCGCGGCGAGGACCTGTGGCTGCAGGGGCTGGTCGGCGGCGTCACCGACGGCCGCAGCGTCCGCGCCGAGGCGCAGGGGCCGAGCAGCGACCCGGAGGCGGTGGGCCGGGAAGTGGCGCGGCAGCTGCTGGAGGCCGGTGCCGGCGAGTTGTTGCGGTAAGTCGGGGAACAGGGAACAGGGAACGGAAGTGCGGTGAGGGCTCGGGACGTACCGCCCGGATCATTCCCCGGCCTGGCCCCCAACGCCGTGCTGCACCGTCATTCCCGGTTCCCTGTTCCCCATTCCCGGCTTCTCACTTGAAGCTGTAGACCACGTTCATGGTGGTCAGCGTGTCGGTCTTGCGCTTGTCCTCGGTCACGTCGCTGTTGTAACGCGCCTGCCAGCCGGCCTTCAGTGCGAAGTGGCTGTTCATCGCCACCGAGACGCCGAAGTCGTTCTGCGCGAAGGTGTTGTACGAGCCGGATTCGACCAGCAGGGTGTTGACCAGCTCGGTGTTGTCGGTGATGCCGAACTTCAGGTCGAACAGGCCGCGGCCGATCAGGCCGGTGCGCTCCTCGTCGGTTGCCGCTTCGTGGGTACGGCGCACGCCGGGGCCGACCTGGGTGTCCAGCACCAGCCGTTCACCGTCGATCAGGCGGGTGCCGTAGCCGAGGCCGAAGCTTCCCTGGCGGTCGTAGGTGGCGAAATCGTCGCGCTCGTAACGCAGCGTGGCGGTCAGCTGGCGATGCTCGCCCAGCTGCAGCGCGCTGCCGGCGCCGGCGGTGTAGCGGTTGGCGGTGGTCTGGCGCTTGCGGCTGGTGCTGCCGTCGTCGGCAGTCTCGGTGTATTCGGCACTGGAGCGCAGGCCGAACAGGTCCATGCTGTGCACCCAGTCGTCGTCGGTGTAGCGCAGCTTCAGGCGGCCGTTGAAACTCTCGGTGGTGCTGTTGCCGTGGGCGGACGCGAAGCCGAGCTCGCCGCCGCTGCCGCTCCAGGGCGAGGTCATGGCGGCGGCATCTGAAGCGTCGTCGGCCCACGCCGACGGGGCGCACAGCAGCAGCGGCAGGAACAGGGAGGCGCGCAGCGACATCGGGAAATCTCCGGGCAGGGGGCATGGATGGGAACGTTTTCATGATAGCGGATGCCCCCGCCGCGGCCGCCCGGGCGCGGCACCGGCTTCATTTGCGGTTCGGGCAGGGCAGGCAAGGCGGCACGGCCCGGACTCGGACATAATCGGCGCATGGACCGCTACGAACGCATCAACGCGCTGCACCGCCACCTCAAGTCCGCCCGCTACCCGGTCACGGTGGCGCAGCTGCAGGACGAGCTGGGCTGCTCCCGCGCCACCGTCTACCGCGACCTGGCCTTCCTGCGCGACGCGCTGATGGCACCGGTGGAGGGCGACGGTGAGGCCGGTTTCCGCTACCAGAGCGGGGAGAGCGACCGCTTCGAGCTGCCCGGCCTGTGGCTCAGTTCCGAGGAACTGCATGCGCTGCTGGCGTCCCAGCACCTGCTGGCGCGTACTGGCGGCGGCGTGCTGTCGGCGGTGCTGGCGCCACTGCAGCAGCGCATCGAGAGCCTGCTGGCGGCGCAGGCCGGGGCGTCGTCTTGGCCGGTGGAACGGGTTCGGGTGATCCCGCACCGCGGCCGCAAGCTGGATGAGGCCAGCTTCCGCACCGTGGCCTCGGGCGTGCTGGAGCGCAAGCAGCTGTCCTTCGACTACCGCGCGCGTTCCACCGACGAGGTGACCCGGCGCACGGTCTCGCCGCAGCGCATCACCCACTACCGCGACAACTGGTACCTGGACGCCTGGGACCACGGCCGCGAGGCGCTGCGCAGCTTCGCGGTGGACCGCATCCACAAGGCGCGGGTGGCCGACCAGCCGGCCTGCGACATCGCCGACGAGGAACTGGACGCGCAGCTGGGCGCCGGCTACGGCATCTTCTCCGGCGCGCCCAAGGGCTGGGCGACCATCGTGTTCAGCGCCAAGGCCGCGCGCTGGGTGGCCGACGAGCATTGGCATTCGAAGCAGCAGGGGCGCTTCCTGGCCGATGGCCGCTACGAGCTGAAGGTGCCGTACAGCGTCTCGCGCGAACTGCTGATGGACGTGCTGCACTACGGCTCGGACGCGGAGATCGTCGAACCGACCGCGCTGCGCGAGCAGGCCAAGGCGCTGCTGTCGCTGGCATTGAGCAACTACGAGTAACGGGGCGTGGATGCGGGGCTTGCCCCGCATGAAGCGTTGCCGATGAAGTCCCCCATGCGGGGCAAGCCCCGCATCTACGGCAGGTCACGCCGGTGCAGGGCAACCCGGCCCTGCTTGATCCACATCAAGGGGCACGGGCGCGCGGGTTGCAAGAATCGGCGCCCCCGACCACGTGTCCCGCCGCATGGCCTTCCACGACTTGCGCACCTTCCTGCAGCACCTGGCCGCGCAGGGCCAGCTGCGCGAACTCGACGTGCCGGTGGACCCGGAACTGGAGAGCACCGCGCTGAGCCTGCGCGCGCTCAAGGCCGAAGGCCCTGCGCTGCTGATGCCGGCACCCGGCTCGGCGCACCGACAACTGGGCAACCTGTTCGGCCACCGCCGCCGCATCGAACTGGCGCTGGCCGGGCGGCCGCTGGCCTCGCTGCGCGAACTCGGCGAACTGCTGGCCGCGATCAAGGAGCCGCGCTGGCCCGGCAACCTGCGCCAGGCACTGGCCCAGTGGCCGGAGCTGGCGCAGTTGGCGCACGTGGCGCCGCGGCGGGTGCGTGAAGCCGCGTTCGACGAGGACGTGCGCCGTGGTGAGGCCGTGGACCTGTCCATGCTGCCGATCCAGCGCTGCTGGCCGGAGGATGCCGGCAAGCTGATCACCCTGGGCCTGGTCGTCACCCGCGGCACGCGCCAGCCACGGCAGAACGTGGCGATCTACCGCCAGCAGGTGATCGGCCGCAACCGGGTGATCATGCGCTGGCTGCCGCACCGCGGCGGCGCGCTCGACTTCGCCGACTGGCAGGCCGTGCATCCCGGGAAACCCTTTCCGGTACTGGTGGCGATCGGTGCCGACCCGGCCACGCTGCTGGCAGCGGTGGCGCCGGTGCCGGACACCTTGTCCGAGTACGAATTCGCCGGCCTGCTGCGCGCCGAGCGCACCCGGGTCTGGCACAGCGAGCTGACCGGGCTGGAGGCACCGGCTGGCAGCGAGATCCTGCTGGAGGGCTTCATCCATCCGGGCGACACCGCGCTGGAAGGGCCGTTCGGCGACCATACCGGCTACTACAACGCGCAGGCGCATTTCCCGGTGCTGACCATCGAGCGCATGCGCCTGCGCCGTGATGCCATCTACCACGGCAGCTACATGGGGCGGGCGCCGTTCGACGAGCCCTCGGTGCTGTCGATGGCGCTGAACGACGTGTTCGTGCCGATCCTGCGCAAGGTGTTCCCCGAGATCGTCGACTTCTACCTGCCGCCGGAGGCCTGCTCGTACCGCATCGCGGTGGTGTCCATCCGCAAGCAATACGCCGGCCATGCGCGGCGGGTGATGATGGGCATCTGGTCGTACCTGCGCCAGTTCACCTACACCAAATTCGTCATCGTCACCGACGAGGACATCGACGTGCGCGACTGGTCGCAGGTGATCTGGGCGGTGTCCACGCGGGTGGACCCGGCGCGCGACAGCATGCTGGTGGAGAACACGCCGATCGACTACCTCGACTTCTCCAGCCCGACCCCGAACCTGGGTTCCAAGCTCGGGCTGGATGCCACCAACAAGTGGCCGGCCGAAACCAGCCGCGCCTGGAGCAGGCCGATCCGGCCCGACCCGGCGGTGGAAAAGCGCGTGGACGCGCTGTGGCGCACGGTGCTGGCGGACTGAATCAGTCCGCCGCCGCCGCGTCCGCATCCCACTGCGGGTCGTCGAACAGTTGCGGGTAGCGCGCCAGCGCCTGGCGCATCCGCGCGATCTCCGCCACCGGCACCTGCGGCGAAGTGCGCACCGCCTCGGCGCCGGCGATGAACTCGGCCAGCAGGCCGTGCAGGGCCACGTCGGCGTCCGCTTCCAGCTTGCAGTCGGCGAACATGCCGGCGATGGCTTCATCGACCAGCGTCACCGCGGCGCTGGCCTGGGCGATGCCCATGTGGCCGTGTTCGTAATGTTCCAGTCCCCGCACCGCCACGCGGATCCTGCGCATGCCTTCGCGCAGCGATGCGTCGGTGGGCCATTGCCGCGCCGGTGCGGCTGCCGCAGGTGCCTGCGTAGCGTGCGCGGCGTGCGAGACATGGACGTCGTCATGCGCCGGCCATGCGGCCACCGGCAAGGCGAACAGGCCGGCAAGGACGAGCGTGGTGACGGAAAGCGGGATCAGGTGCCGCATCGGTATGGCTCCGGGTTCGATGGGCACTGTGCCCATGCTTGCGGCGCAGCGTTGCATGCGTTCGGCGCGCAGCCCATGACGCAGGTCAAAAGCCGGGGCCGGCGTCGCTTGACCCAAGTCAAGGACGCATGCGGACGTGCACCGGATCATGCCCGCTCCTTCAGCCGGAGCCTTCCGCATGCAACTGGTATGTCCCGCCGGCAACCTGCCGGCCCTGCAGGCGGCGGTGGATGCGGGAGCCAACGCGGTCTACGCGGGTTTCCGCGACCAGACCAACGCGCGCGCCTTCCCCGGCCTGAACTTCTCGGACGACGAACTGCGCGCGGGCATCCGCTATGCGCACGCGAAGAACGCCAAGGTCTACCTGGCGCTGAACACCTACCCGGACAGCGTGCGCCTGAAGGACTGGCACGCCGCGGTGGACAAGGCTGCCGTGCTCGGCGCGGACGCCATCATCGCCGCCGAGATGGCGGTGCTGGACTATGCCGCACGCACCCACCCGCAACTGCCGCGGCATCTTTCCGTGCAGGGCAGCGCCACCACCGCACCGGCATTGCGCTATGCGCACGAACGCTTCGGCATAAGCCGCGCGGTGCTGCCGCGGGTGTTGTCGCTGCAACAGGTCGAACGGTTGTGCGAGAAATCGCCGGTGGCGCTGGAAGTGTTCGCCTTCGGCAGCCTGTGCATCATGGTCGAGGGCCGCTGCCAGCTTTCCAGCTACGTCACCGGCGCTTCGCCGAACCGCCACGGCGTGTGTTCGCCGGCCAAATTCGTGCGCTGGGACGAACAGGCCGACGGCAGCCGCAGCGTGCGCCTGAACGACGTGCTGATCGACGAATTCAAACCCGAGGAACCGGCCGGCTACCCGACCGTGTGCAAGGGCCGCTTCGCCGTCGGCAACGAGATCTTCCATGCGCTGGAGGAACCCACCAGCCTCAACACGCTGGAACTGCTGCCGCGGCTGAAGCAGATCGGCGTGGCCGCGCTGAAGATCGAGGGCCGCCAGCGTGGGGTGGCCTACGTAGGCACGGTGACGCGCACGTGGCGCCGGGCCATCGACCAGGTACTGGCCGACGAAGCGCATTGGCAGCTCAAGCCGGAATGGCAGGCCGAACTGTCGCGCCATGCCGAAGGCCACCAGACCACGCTGGGCCCGTACCACCGCGCCTGGCATTGAAGGAAACACCGATGAAACTCAGCCTTGGCCCGTTGCAGTATTTCTGGCCGCGCGAACGCACGCTGGCGTTCTACCGCGAGGCGATCCATTGGCCGGTCGATATCGTCTATCTGGGCGAGACCGTGTGCAGCAAGCGCCGCGAGCTGCGCACCGCCGACTGGCTGGCGCTGGCCGAGGAGCTGGCTGCATCCGGCAAGCAGATCGTGCTTTCGACATTGGCGTTGATCGAGGCCGAATCCGAGTTGAGCGTGCTCGACCGGCAGATCTCGCACGGCGGCTTCTGGATCGAGGCCAACGACCTGTCGGCGGTGCAGCTGTGCCGCGAGAAGGGCCGCCCGTTCGTGGCCGGGCCGTCGCTCAACGTCTACAACCACCGCGCGCTGGCGATGCTGGCCGAGGACGGCCTGCGCCGCTGGGTGCCGGGCGTGGAGCAGGGCCGCACGCTGGTCGGCGAACTGAAGGAGGCCTTCGTCGCCGAAGGCGGCGCGATGCCGGAGCTGGAAGTGACCGCATGGGGCCGGCTGCCGCTGTCGTATTCGGCACGCTGCTTCACCGCGCGCGCGCTGGACGTGCCGAAGGACCAGTGCGGCTTCCGCTGCATCGACTACCCCGACGGCATGCCGCTGGCCACGCGCGAGGGCCGCCCGTTCCTGCGCATCAACGGCATCTCGGTGCAGGGCGAGGAAACCACCGACCTCGGCCCGGAACTGCCGGAGCTGCGCGCGCTGGGCGTGGACATCCTGCGCCTGTACCCGCAGGCCGAGGGCATGGAGGCGGTGGTGCGGCATTTCGACGAAGCGCGCGCCGGCATGGAGATTCCGCCGCGGATCGGCCAGCGCAACGGCTACTGGCATGGCGAGCCGGGGATGCGGATGGAGGCGTCACCATAGGCGGCGCGTGCCGAGCAGGCTCGGCACCTACGTCACCCAACGTGTAGATGCGGAGCTTGCTCCGCATGCCACCTGATCCGTGCGGGAATGTGCGCCGAGGCCACGGGAACGAGGTGTGCATGGGCACACATGGCAAAGCCCGGCACAAGGCCGGGCTTTGCGATTTTTGCAACGCTGGAACGAAGGCTTGCTTGAGCTGCCGACCTGCTCGCCTTCTTTCAATCACCTCTGAAATGCGCGCCGAGGCTTTGCGTGCGCAGCAGCGCGGCTTCCACCATTGCCTGCGCCAATACACCCTGCCAACCGTGCGCGACCAGCGCGTTGCATTCGTGAAGCGCAGCCTGCAAACCTTCGCCGTCGCGCATTGGCCCCATCGCCTGCATCATCAACTCGCGCAAGCGGACAAGCCGTGGTGCATCCAGCGAGGGTTCGCGCCGCAGCAAAGTGCATTCGCCATGCGCGTGGCCGGTATCGGGAAGGTCGCGCAGCAACGCACCCAACCGCCGGCCGAACACCACGCCTTCCAGCAATGAGTTGCTGGCCAGGCGGTTTGCACCATGCACGCCGTTGCAGGCCACTTCGCCCACCGCGTACAGGCCCGGCAGCGAACTGCGGCCATCGGCATCGACGGCAATGCCGCCCATGTGGAAGTGTGCGGCCGGCGCGACCGGGATCGGCTGCAGGCGCGGGTCGATGCCATGCTGCATGCAGGCATCGAACACGGTGGGGAAGCGCGCAGGAAACGCCGCGCCGATCCCGCGCGCGTCCAGCCATGTGCCACCGTCGCGGCAGGCCTGCCAGACCTGCCGCGCGACCACGTCGCGCGGGGCGAGGTCGGCCAGTGGATGCACGCCGTCCATCAGCGGGCAGCCTTCCGCGTCGAGCAGCCGTGCGCCGGCGCCACGCAGCGCCTCGGTCACCAGTGGCAGGCTGTGCAGGCCGGGCAGGGCGAGCGCGGTGGGGTGGAACTGCACGAATTCGAGATCGCGCAGGGTTGCACCTGCGGCCAACGCCAGCGCCAGCCCGTTGCCGTCGGCATCGGCCGGGTTGCTGGTGCGCGCGAACAACCCGCCGATGCCACCGGTGGCGAGCACCACCGCGCGCCCGTGGATCTGTTCGGCATTGCCCCCGGCATCGAGCGCATGCACGCCGCAGGCGCGGCCGCCGCGCAGCAGCAGGCCATCGACGTCCATGTCCGCGCGGCGCCGGATGTGCGGTGCACGACGCGCCGCCGCAACCAGTGCTTCCATCACCTTCGCGCCGGTGGCATCGCCGCCGGCATGGACGATGCGCGGGCGGTCATGGCCGCCTTCGCGGCCGAGCTGCAATGTGCCGCCGGCATCGTGGTCGAAGGCCACGCCCTGCCGCTGCAGCCAGTCCACCGCGGCGACCGCTTCGCCGGTCAACAGTTCGACCACGGTGCGGTCGTTGTGGTGGCTGCCAGCCTCGCAGGTGTCGCGCGCATGCGCCTGCGGCGTGTCACCCTCGCCGATGGGCGCGGCGATGCCGCCCTGCGCCAGCCCGCTGGCCGCGCCGGTGCCGTTGCACGCACGGTTGAGCAGCAGCACCGGCGCGGGCGCGGCGGCCAGCGCCGTCGCCAGCCCGGCGATGCCACCGCCTACGATGACGATGGGCGTGCTCACACCGCGTCACGGCGGCCCACCGCCAGCATGCGTTCCAGCGCCTTGCGCGCGCGCAGGGCCACGTCGGCCGGCACCGTCACTTCATGGCGCATCTCGCGCAGGCAGGCATGGATGTTGGGCAGGGTGATCCGCTTCATGTGCGGGCACAGGTTGCAGGGCTTGATGAACTCCACCTGCGGGAATTGGTTGCGCAGGTTGTCGGCCATCGAGCACTCGGTGATCATCGCCACCCGCGCCGGTTTTTCCTGCGCCAGCCAGCGTCCCATCGCGCTGGTGGAACCGACGAAATCGGCCTCGGCCAGCACCTCCGGCGGGCATTCCGGGTGCGCCACGATCTTCGCGTCGAAGCGCTCGCGGGTATGCCGCGCTTCCATCGCGGTGAACTTCTCGTGTACCTCGCACTGGCCATCCCACAGCACCAGTTCGATGCCGGTCTGCTGCGCCACCCAGGCGCCGAGGTAGCGGTCGGGCAGGAAGATCACCTTGTCCACGCCGAATTCGGCGGCGATGGCTTCCACCACCTGCGGCGCGTTGGCCGAGGTGCAGCAGGCGTCGGATTCGGCCTTCACCGCCGCGCTGGTGTTGACGTAGCTGACCACTGGCACGCCGGGGTGCCGTGCGCGCAGCGCGCGCACGTCGGCGGCGGTGATCGAGGCGGCCAGCGAGCAGCCTGCCTCCGGGTCGGGAATCAACACGGTCTTGCCCGGGGCGAGGATCTTGGCGCTTTCGGCCATGAAGTGGACGCCGCACAGCACGATCAGGTCGCTGTCGCAGTCGGCCGCCGCCTGCGCCAGCGCCAGCGAGTCGCCGGTGACGTCGGCCACGCCGTGGAAGATCTCCGGCGACTGGTAGCTGTGCGCCATGACCACCGCGCCGCGCTGGCGCTTGAGTTCGCCGATGGCGTCGATCCACGGCAGGTGCAGCGGCACCTCCATGCACGGGATCAGCCGTTCCAGGGTTTCGACCAGCGGCGCGTGGCGGATTTCGAGCTCGGGGTGCCAGGACGGCGTGATGGAGGCGTTCATGCGGTCTCGCAACAGGTACGGGCAAGGCCCGCGCGATGTCGGCGCGGACAGGAAGAGATCAAAGTGGCGCTCAGGTTTTGGCTTGGTGCGCGCTGCGTGCCGCACGGGCGAAGCGCGCGCCGCGGTTGAGCGCGATGCGCAGGCCCAGCGGCACGGTTTCCCACGGCAGCCGCTCCAGCAGGTTGCGCGCGGTCAGGCCCAGCTCGACGTCGCCGGTGAGCACCAGCCGGCGCTGGAAGAACAGGGTGTCGGCATCCTCCAGCCGTCCGGCCAGCAACAGCAGGTCGGTGGCACTGCCGCGCACGGTGGCCTCGGCGTCGGCGTCGACCACCACCAGGCGCTGGCCCTGCAGCTCCACCACCCAGCGCAAGCCCAGGTCGCCGACTTCGATGCCGAGCCGGCGGCCGGCCATGAAGTCGAGCGTGCCGTCGGCCATCGGCCCGGCCAGCACTTTCGCCATCGCCCGCTCCAGCAGGCGCTTCTGCGCCGAAGACGGCAGCGCGCGCAGCAGCGGGGCGATGCGGGAAGGCGGCGGCAGCAGCCGCAGCAGGGAGTGCACCGGCGCCGGCGCGGAGGGAGAGGGGGTATGCATGGTGGGCGCGATCATGCGGTCTTTGTCCGCGGTTGCTCCTTGATCCAGATCAGGTTCCAGCCCCTGCGCGCGGCAGGCGTCGCCGATGGCCAGCGCCAGCACGCCGCCGGCGGTTTCCGGCGGCAATCCCAGTACCGAGGCCAAGGTTTCGGCACGACGGCGCACGCGTTGCTCGCGTGCGCCGTCGCGGCCCTGCACCCCGGCGCGGGCCTTGATGCGCCCGGCCAGCCGCGCCAGCCGCTTGCGCGTGGCCAGCAGCAGCACCAGCCCGTCGTCCACGCCGTCGATGGCCAGCCGTACCGGTGCCAGCCCGCGTGCATGCTCAGTCATGCGTGTTTCCCTTGTTGAGCGCCCGCGCCGCGGGCAGTACCTGCGCGACGTAGACCGCCTCGGCCTCGGCGGCATCGAAATCGGCGTGCCTGCGCTTTTTCACCCCGTAGTCGGACAGCACCAGGTGGGTGTCGGCGACCACGCCCGCGTTCGCCAGGCAGGCGGAAACGCAGCGCAGCACGCAGCCATCCAGCGCGAGGATGGGGCGCTGGCTGCGTGCGGTGCGCACCAGCCCGGCGACGCCACCGCCGACGCCCGCGATGCAGGACATCTCGGCCGCGCCGGCGCGGTCCAGCTGCAACGCCAGATGGTTGGCCATCTGCGCCGCGCTGGAACAGCCCGAGCACGAATACACCAGCGGCAGGGACCGGGTCATGCCATCACCCGCGGGTAACGGGGACGGTGGCGGGCGACGGCCGCCATGCCGGCGGCATCGGACTGGTCGATGTCGCGCTGCCCGGGGGGCGGCGCCGTGCGCTCCCGCCGCGTATTCATTGCCGCCGCGCCGGCCGGGGAGCGGCAGGACGGGCAAGGTCGTTCGTCATGGCGTTGTCCCTGTCGAAGGGCACCCATGCTAGGCCGCCGTTGGCGGGCGGCGATTGACGCAGGTCAAACCCGCCCGATCCGGCGGGCCGGGGGCTCAGTTGCGGTTGGGAACCTCGAAGCCGAGCTTGCCGACCTGCCCGGGGTGCTGCGGCACGCGCTTGAGCTTGTCGGTGTTGACGTCGTAGCGGTCGCGCAGCCGCAATGCCAGCTGCCGGTACAGGGCGGCGTCCATGTCCGGCTCGCGCGCGAAGATCCATGCCATCTCGCGGCCGGGGTAGCCGATCAGCGCCCACGAATAGTCCGGCGCCACTTCCAGGATGCGGGTGCGGGTCGGCACGATCCTGTAGAACCAGGTGCGCCAGCGGCGGTTGCCGCTGTCCTCGTCCACCGAGGCGCGCAGCTGCAGTTCCTCTTCCGGCTCGCCGAAGCCCTCGCGGTACTGGTAGCGGATGGCGACCTTGTCCTCGCCGCGCAGGCTGTAGGTGTTGGTGCTGGCGACGTGGCCACGCTCGACGAAGTTGGGCACCCGGCCGATCACGTACCAGCGGCCCATGAAGCGTTGCAGGTCGATGGCGCCCTCGGCGATGCCCTCCTGCGCCTGCGCCTGCGGCGTTGCCGGGGGCGCTTCCTGCGCGTGGGCCGGCGCCAGCGGCAGGGTCAGGCTCAACAGCAGGGCGGGCAGGAACGCGGTGATCGATTGCATTGCGGGGCGGAGCGCCGTGGCGGTGGTGGTGCCAGCATGTTCGGTGGGCGGCGATGGAAACGTCAACGGCTGGTCGCAGCCTGTGAGATGTGGCGCCGGCAGCATGTGGCCGAACCCGTTACCGGAGCGTGTCATGGCTGAATCGTCCCGCCGCAGTGCCGTCGAAACCCCCGATCCGCGCGTGCTGCGCTGCGTCAGGCAACTGGCCCTGGCCGGCATCGCACTGGTAGTGGTGTGGCCGGCCCTGCGCGGCAGCAGCGCGTGGTTGGGCTGGCTGCCGCTGTGGCTGGTGGGCATGCCGCTGAGCGCGTGGTGGGCGCTGCATCGCTTCCGCCTGCCGGCAGCGTGGCGCGGCCGGCAGGCCGTGCGCCGCCGTGGCCCGCAGGCGCGGCGCGCCCGCCGCCCGCTGCGGGCGCGCTGGCAACAGGCGGCCTGACCTTCGACAGGGGAAGCGCGGCCCCGGCCTGTGCTAGCGTGCGCGGCCTGTGACCGTATGGAGCCGCCATGTCCCGATTCACTACCGCCTGCCTCGCCGCGGGCCTGATTTCCGCTGGCTTGTCCGGGGCCGTCATGGCCGCTGACGAGGCGCAGGACCCATATGCCTGGCTGGAGGACGTCACCGGCGACAAGCCGCTGGCGTGGGTGAAGGAGCAGAACGCCAAGGCCGAGGCGCGGCTGGCGCAGAGTGCGCAGTTCAGGCAGATGGAGGCCGGCATCCGCGAGGTGCTGGATTCGGACGCCAAGATCCCCGGCGTGCAGAAGATCGGCGACTACTACTACAACTTCTGGAAGGACAAACAGCACGAGCGCGGCGTCTGGCGCCGCACCACGCTGGTGGAATACCGCAAAGCCGAGCCGCTGTGGGAAACCGTGCTCGACCTGGATGCGCTGAACAAGGCCGAGGGCGAGAACTGGGTGTGGCACGGCGCCAACTGCCTGCGTCCGGAATACACCCGTTGCCTGATCGCGCTGTCGCGCGGCGGCGCCGATGCCGATGTCACCCGCGAGTTCGACCTGTCGAGGAAGACGTGGATCGAGGACGGCTTCTTCCGCCCCGAGGCCAAGGGCGGGCTGGGCTGGATCGACCAGGACAACGTGTTCGTCTATACCGATTTCGGCGACGGCTCGATGACCACCTCCGGCTACCCGCGCGTGGTCAAGCGCTGGAAGCGCGGCACGCCGATGTCGGCGGCGACCCCGGTCTACGAAGGCACGCCGGAGGACATGTACATCGCGGCGATGCACGACGACACCCCCGGCTTCGAGCGCGACTTCGTCAGCCGCACCATCGCCTTCTACAACAACGAGCTGTTCCTGATCGGCGCCGACGGCAAGCTGACCAAGGTCGATGCGCCTAACTCGGCCGAGAAGGGCGTGCGCCGCGAGTGGCTGACCCTGGAACTGCGCGAACCGTGGACCGTGGGCGACACGACCTACGCCGCCGGCTCGCTGCTGGCGACGAAGTTCGACGACTTCATGGCCGGCAAGCGCGCGTTCGACGTGCTGTTCGCGCCGACCGACACCACGTCGCTGGCCGGCGTGGCGTGGACGAAGAACCACGTGGTGCTGAACGTGCTGGACGACGTCAAGAACCGGCTGTCGGTGCTGACTTGGGATGGCGATGCACATGGATGTGCGAGTGACGCGGGCGCAGGATGCGCAGGAGCGTCCTGGAAGAAGAGTGAATTCGTCGGCGCGCCGGCGTTCGGCACGATTGGCGTCGGCGCGGTGGACCCGGACGAAAGCGACGCGCTGTGGATGACCGTCACCGACTACCTGACCCCGACCACGCTGGCGCTGGCCGACGTCGGCCAGCCGCCGGAAGTGCTCAAGACCATGCCGGCGTTCTTCGACGCCAGCGGCAAGGTGATCGAGCAGCACTTCGCCACCAGCAAGGACGGCACCCGCGTGCCGTACTTCGTGGTGCATGACAAGGCGATGAAGCTGGACGGCTCCAACCCGACCCTGCTGTACGGCTACGGCGGCTTTGAGATCTCGCTGACCCCGTCCTACTCCGGCGGCATGGGCCGCGCGTGGCTGGACAAGGGCGGCGTGTACGTCGTGGCCAACATCCGCGGCGGCGGCGAGTACGGCCCACGCTGGCACCAGGCCGCGCTGAAGCAGAACCGCCACAAGGCCTACGAGGACATGGCGGCGGTGGCGCAGGATCTGGTCGCGCGCAACATCACCTCGGCCAAGCGCCTCGGCGTGCAGGGCGGCAGCAACGGCGGCCTGCTCACCGGCAACATGCTCACCCAGTACCCCGAGCTGTTCGGCGCGGTGGTGGTGCAGGTGCCGCTGCTGGACATGAAGCGCTACAGCCACCTGCTGGCCGGCGCCTCGTGGATGGCCGAGTACGGCAACCCGGACACGGCCGACTGGGAGTTCATCAAGACCTTCTCGCCGTACCACCTGTTCGATCCGGGCAAGGACTATCCGCCGGTGCTGTTCACCACCTCCACCCGCGATGACCGCGTGCACCCGGGCCATGCCCGCAAGATGGCGGCGAAGATGATCGACGCCGGCAAGGACGTGACCTACTACGAGAACATCGAGGGCGGCCACGGTGGTGCGGCCAACAACGCGCAGGCCGCGCACATGTCGGCGCTGGCCTACGGTTTCCTGTGGGAGCAGCTGGGCGGCAAGTAAACCGCATGCCGGATGATGCAACGCCGCCGGAAGGCGGCGTTGTCGTTTCCGGTGGTGTCGACCGTTGGCCGGGGCATGCCATCGCCCCACATCAAGGGCGCGCTCGGTAGGTCGGGTGGGCGAATGCCCCCAGGCGCTACCGGTGGCGCCCGGCCCAGCTTTCCAGCCCGCGCGCGATTCGCGCCACCGCCTCCCGCAACCGCGCCACGTCCTGCGTATAGGCGATGCGCACGTGCTGGTTGGCGCGATGGCGGCCGAAGTCCAGCCCCGGGGTGAACGCCACGTGCTCGGTTTCGAGGAAATGCGCGCAGAACGCCTGCGCGTCGTCGGTGAACGCGCCCACGTCGCAATACAGGTAGAACGCGCCCTGCGGCTCCACGTCGATGCGGAAGCCGAGTTCGCGCAGCGCCGGCAGCAGGTAGTCGCGGCGCTGGCGGAACTGCCCGCGGCGCTGCTCGAGGATGGCGAGGGTCCCGGGCTCGAAGCAGGCCAGCGCGGCGTGCTGGGCCATCGACGGCGCGCTGATGTAGAGGTTCTGCGCCAGCTTCTCCAGCTCCGGCACCGCCGCCGGTGGCGCCACCAGCCAGCCCAGCCGCCAGCCGGTCATGCCGAAGTACTTGGAGAAGCTGTTCAGCACGAAGGCCTCGTCATCGACTTCCAGCACGCTGGGCGCGTCCAGCCCGTAGGTCAGGCCGTGGTAGATCTCGTCCACCACCAGATGCCCGCCGCGCGCCCGCACCGCCTGCGACAGCGCGGCCAGTTCCGCGCGCGTGAGCGTGGTGCCGGTGGGATTGGCCGGCGAGGCCAGCAGCGCGCCGACGCTGTCCACGTTCCAGTGCGCCGCCACGGCATCGGGCGTGAGCTGGTAGCCGCTGTCCGGGCCGACCGGCACCAGCTGCGCGGCGCCTTCCACCAGCCGCAGGAAATGGCGGTTGCAGGGATAGCCGGGGTCGGCCAGCAGCCAGTGCCTGCCGGGGTCCACCAGCAGGCTGGAAGCCAGCAGCAACGCGCCCGAGCCGCCGGGCGTGACCAGGATGCGCTCGGGGTCGATGCCCAGCCGGTAGCGGTCGCGGTAGAAGCCGGCGATGGCCTGGCGCAATGCCGGCAGCCCGCGCGCGGCGGTGTAGCGAGTATGGCCGGCGGCCAGCGCGGCCTGCCCGGCGCGTACGATGGGTTCGGCGGTGGTGAAGTCCGGCTCGCCGATTTCCAGATGGATCACATCGAAGCCGGCCTGCTCCAGTGCGTTGGCGCGGGCCAGCAGCGACATGACGTGGAACGGGGCGATCTCGCGGCTGCGCCGGCTGTAAGCATTCATCGCCGCATGATACGGCCCCCGGTAGGAGCGCACCTTGATGCGCGATGAAGCTTTCCCGGTAAAACCCCATCGCGCACCAAGGTGCGCTCCTACAGTAAGGCTCTCATCTCGGGCACACTGTCGTCCTTCACGGAGTTCCGCCATGAAACCCACCCTTAGCCTGTTGATTGCCAGCCTGATGATGAATACCGCCGCCGCCCAGCCCGTTCCCCCGGATGTCGAGAAGCGCCCGCACACGGTCACCGCGCCGTTCGGCGCCGAGCGCCAGGACGAGTACTACTGGCTGCGCGACGACACCCGCGAGGACAAGGCCATGCTGGCCTACCTCGACGCCGAGAATGCCTACACCGATGCGCTGATGGCACCGCTCAAGCCGCTGCAGGAGAAGCTCTACGGCGAGATCGTCGGCCGCATCAAGCAGGACGACGCCAGCGTGCCCTACCGCGAGCGCGGCTACTGGTATTACACCCGCTACGAGACCGGCAAGGACTACCCGATCCACGCCCGCCGCAAGGGCGACATGCAGGCGCCGGAAGAAGTGCTGCTCGACCTCAACCCAATGGCTGAAGGCAAGGGCTATTTCAGCGTCGGCGACATGGAGGTGAGCCAGGACAACCGCCTGCTGGCGTGGGCCGAGGACGCCGTCGGCCGCCGCCAGTACAGCATCCGCTTCAAGGACCTGGAAACCGGCAAGCTGCTGGACGACGTGATCGAGGGCGTGTCGGCGAACGTGGTCTGGGCCGACGACAACCGCACCCTGTTCTACGTCGAGAACGACCCGGAAACCCTGCTTACCGTGCGGGTGAAGAAGCACGTGCTCGGCACCCCGGCCAGCAGCGACGCGCTGGTCTACGAGGAGCACGACGACAGCTTCTACATGGGCATCGGCCGCACCCGCGACGACCGCTACATCACCATCGGCGTGGAAAGCACGGTGTCCTCGGAACTGCGCTACACCCCGGCGGCAAATCCCGGCGAGTTCACCGTGCTGGCCGCGCGCGAGCGCGACGTGGAATACGACGCCGACCACTTCGACGGCCGCTGGGTGATCCGCACCAATGCCGATGGCGCGAAGAACTTCAAGCTGGTCACCGCGCCGGAAGGCGCAACCAGCCGCAGGCAATGGCAGGACTGGGTGAAGCACGACCCGCAGGTGCTGGTGGAAGGCTTCGAGCTGTTCGACGGCTACACCGCCATCGCCGAGCGCGCCGAGGCGCTGGAGCGCGTGCGCCTGCTGTTCGCCGATGGGCGCAGCGAATTCGTCAAGGCCGACGAGCCGGCCTATTCGATGGGCCTGTCGATCAACGCCGAACCCGATACCGACTGGCTGCGCTATGGCTACACCTCGCTGACCACCCCGGCCACCACCTATGAGCTCAACGTCAGGACCGGCGAGCGCCGCCAGCTCAAGCAGCAGCCGGTGATCGGCTACGACGCCTCGCAGTACGTCACCGAGCGCGTCTGGGTGGATGCGCGCGATGGCGCACGCGTGCCGGTGTCGCTGGTCTACAAGAAGGGCTTCAACAAGGACGGCAGCGCCGCGCTGTACCAGTACGCCTACGGCAGCTACGGCATGTCGATGGACCCGGGCTTCAACCAGAGCGTGGTCAGCCTGCTCGACCGCGGCATGGTCTACGCCATCGCCCACATCCGCGGCGGCGAGGAAATGGGCCGCGGCTGGTACGAGGACGGCAAGCTGCTCCACAAGCAGAACACCTTCAACGACTTCATCGACGTCACCCGCGCGCTGGTGGCGCAGGGCTATGCGGCGAAGGACCGGGTGGCGGCCTCGGGCGGCAGCGCCGGCGGCCTGCTGATGGGCGCGGTGGCCAACCAGGCACCGGGCGACTACCGGGTGATGGTGGCGCAGGTGCCGTTCGTCGATGTCGTCACCACCATGCTCGACGCCAGCATCCCGCTGACCACCAACGAATACGACGAGTGGGGCAACCCGGAGCAGCGGCAGTTCTACGACTACATGCTGGCCTACTCGCCCTACGACAACGTGCGCGCGCAGGCCTACCCGGCGCTGTTCGTCGGCACCGGCCTGTGGGATTCGCAGGTGCAGTACTGGGAACCGGCCAAGTGGGTGGCGAGGCTGCGCGACGTCAACACCGGCACGCATCCGATCGTGTTCCGCACCAACATGGAGGCCGGCCACGGCGGCAAGTCCGGGCGTTTCCAGCGTTACAAGGAACAGGCCGAATCGTTCGCCTTCGTGCTGGACCAGCTTGGGGTGAAGTGATCCGTTGTTCCTTCCAACGGGAGACAGCTTGGCAGGATTGCCAAGCTGCATGGCGAAGCCGCCCGAAGGCGGAGGCACGGGGATGTGCCGAATGCAGGTGCCCGAAGGGCGGAAGAGGGGCGAACGTAGTCCATGATGGTTGGACCATCAGGACTCCGTTACCCCTCCCCCCAACCCCCGCTCCGCGCCCCGGCCCACGCCAGCGGCGTGGGCGCTCCAAGGCACGCGCGCCAGTGGCGCGCAAGCCGCGCCTTCTCGCCCCGCAGGGAGAGGGGCCATATCCTCCCATCAACTTTCCATGACACGACCGACACGTTTCCGCTGGGCATGGTGGCTGCTGGCTTACGTCAGCCTCGGCATCGGCATCGTCGGCATCTTCGTGCCGGGGCTGCCGACCACCGTGTTCGTGCTGATCTCGGCATGGGCCGCCTCGCACGGCTCCGAGCGCCTGCACCGCTGGTTGCTGGCCCACCCGCAGTTCGGCCCGCTGATCGTCGACTGGCAGCGCCACGGCGCGGTCAGCCGCAAGGCCAAGTGGATGGCCACCGCGACGATGGCGCTGTGCGCGTTGATCATGCTCTGGTGCGTGCCGCTGGCCTGGGTGAAATGGTTCTCGATCGGCAGCATGGTCTGCGTCTGCATCTGGCTGTGGATGCGGCCGTTGCCGCCGCGGGAGTAGCGCTGGCCGTTGGCCGGCCGCCTCGATGATGAATCGCCGGCAGGGCCGTGGTTGCTGGCCTGCGGCCGGCGCTGCATGCCAATGGATATACTCGGGGCCATGAACACGTACCTCCGTTTCCCGATGCTCGTTGCAGCCGCCTGCGCGCTGCTGATCCTCACCGCCTGCGGTAACAAGGGGCCGCTGGTGATGCCGCAGAAGCCGGTGCCGGTGGAAGAGCAGGAGGTCGTGCCGGCGCATGACGCGCCGGCCGCCGATACGCAGCCGGCGCAGGACACGGAAGCGCAGCCCGCCGCCGACGACAATGGTTGAGCCGCGCCTGCGTTTCACCAAGATGCATGGCGCCGGCAACGACTTCGTCGTGCTGGACCTGCGCGATGGTACGCCGCCGCCGGGCGCGACACTGGCCGCGCAGCTGGCCGACCGCCACCGCGGCGTGGGCTGCGACCAGATTCTGACCATCGAGCCGCCGCGCAGCGAGGCGGCGGTGGCCGCCTACCGCATCTGGAATGCCGATGGCTCCAGCTCGCAGCAATGCGGCAACGGTGCGCGTTGCGTGGCGGCCTGGCTGGTGCGCGACGGCGCCGTGCAGGGCGATGCCTTCGTGATCGACAGCCCGCTGCGCAGCCATGCGGTGCAGCGGTTGGGCGGTGGCCACTACGCGGTGGCGATGGGCAGGCCCGAGTTCGCGCCGGAGCGGATCCCGCTGGCTGGCTTCCCGCACGCGCGCGAGGAATACGTGTTGCCGCTGCAGGGCGAGAGCCTGCGCTTCGGCGCGGTGTCGATGGGTAACCCGCACGCAGTGCTGGAAGTGGGGCTGCTTGATGCGGCGCCGGTGGAACGGCTGGGGCCGCTGCTGCAGCAGCATGCGACGTTTCCGGAATCGGTGAACGTCGGCTTCGCCCAGGTGCTGGACGAGGGCCATGCGCGGCTGCGCGTGTTCGAGCGCGGCGTCGGCGAAACCCTGGCCTGCGGCAGCGGCGCCTGCGCCGCCGCGGTGGTGTTGATGCAGCGCGGCCGCCTGCGCCGCGACGCGGTGATCTCGCTGCCGGGCGGCGACCTGCGCATCCAGTGGCCGGACGATGGTGCGGAAATCGTCATGTCCGGCCCGACGGCTTTCGTGTTCGATGGAGAGTGGACGGCATGAACGATTCGCTGGAAAAGATCGGCGCCCATGAAATCGCGGCGTGGCTGCGCCGCCACCCGGGGTTCCTCAAGCAGTTTCCCGACCTGGCGCTGACCCTGGTGGTGCCGCGCGACGACGGCCCCACCGCCTCGCTGGCCAGCTACCAGCTGGAAGTGCTGCGCGACAAGAACCGCGAGCTATCGCGGCGGCTGGCCGAGCTGGCGACCAACGCGCAGGTCAACGAACGGCTGGCGGTGCGTACCCACCAGCTGACCCTGGCGCTGATGCGCCAGACCAGCGCCGCCGACACGCTGCGGGCGATGGCCGCGTCGCTGGAAGAGGACTTCGCCGGCGACCTGGTGCGCATCGTCAGCCTGCAGCCGGTGCCGGAACTGGAGCAGGCGCCGTGGCTGCAGGTCATCGCCACGGGCGATCCGAAGCTGGCGCCATTCCACGACTGCCTGCAGGACGGCGAGCCGATCTGCGGCCGCCTGCAGCCGGAGAAGAACGACGTGCTGTACGCCGAGCGCATCGGCGAGGTGGCTTCCACCGCGCTGCTGCCGCTGCCCGGCATCGGCCTGATCGCCGTCGGCAGCCACGATCCCAACCGCTTCTACCCCGGCATGGGCACCCTGTTCCTGCGCATGATGGGCGAGGCACTGGCGGCAGGGCTGCGGCGTTTCCGCGACGCCTGAGGAAAACCGTTGCGGGCAGGCGCGCCGCGGATGGGCGCCTGCCACGCCCGGCAGAAGCGATGCGAGGACACATGAACCAGAGTCCCGAACTGCTGCGACGCCTGCTGCGGGCCAGGGACCGCATGGATGGTGCCTGCCATGAATCGTGGCCGGTCGCGCGGCTGGCGCGGGTCAGCGCGGTGTCGCCAGCGCATTTCGCGCGTTCCTTCAAGGCCGCCTTCGGCATGCCGCCGCACCGCTACCTGCTCAGCCGCCGGATCGAGCGGGCGGTCGCGCTGATGCGCGACACCGAGCTGCCGATCACCGAGATCGCGCTGCGTACCGGCTGGCGCAGCCTGGGCACGTTCGGACGCATTTTCCGCGACATCACCGGCGACAGCCCCGGCAACGTCCGCGCGCGCGAACGCTCGGCCGCGCAGGCACGCGGCCGGTTGCCCGAGTGCATCGCCCGCGCCGTCCACCGGCCGGACCTGAACAGCGCAGTTTCGGAGAAGCGCCGCCGCAATGCCGTTGGTACCGTGGCCTCCACTTGATGGAGGTCCGCAATGACTGGTGATGTGAACGTGGTCGGCCTGTATGTGCGCGACCAGGACGAGGCACTCGATTTCTACGTCGGAAAGCTGGGTTTCCAGCTGCACACCGACGTGCGCAATGGCGACTACCGCTGGTTGACCGTGCAGGCCAACGGGCAGGCGGCATTCCAGCTGGGCCTGTTCAGGCCCGGGCCGCCGGTGCACGACGCGGACACCGCGCGGACCCTGCAGCAGATGGTCGCCAAGGGCGCGATGCCGCCGCTGGTGCTCGCCGTAGACGACTGCCGCGCCGCCTGCGAGGAACTGAAAGCGCGCGGGGTGGAATTCACCCAGGAACCGATGGAGCGTTACGGCGCGGTGGATGCCGGTTTCCGCGATCCCTCCGGCAACGGCTGGAAGATGATCGAGGCCCGCGGACGCTGAGAGCGGGCCGCAATCCACGACGGATCACCTGCACGCGGGTGGCCCATAGTGGTGTCCGGATATGGCCGGCAGATGCGCTGTACGGGCCGCATGCTGCACACCCGTTCGCTTCCCATCGTGTGCGTCATGGCCAGTTTCCTGCTTTCCGGCATTGATCCCGGACCCCTGCAACCGCTGTTCGATCTCGACGATGCGGGACTGGCCGCACACGGCGCGGTGCGCCGCGTCGCGGATAGCGAATGCGGTTTCCCGTGCCGCATCAGCCTGCGCGATGCCGCTGTCGGCGAGGAATTGCTGTTGCTGCCGTACTGGCACCAGCCGGCGGCATCGCCCTACCGCGCCAGCGGGCCGGTCTTCATCCGTCGCGATGCACTGCCGGCGCGGCTGGCCGTCGACGAGGTGCCACCCTATGTCGCGCGGCGGCTGATCTCGCTGCGCGCCTACGACCATGACGACTGCATCGTCGCCGCCGAAGTAATGGACGGCACGCAGGTTGCCGACTGGCTGCACGCGCGGCTGGATGACCGCGGCGTCGCCTACGTGCACTTGCACAATGCCCGCTACGGCTGTTACTCCTGCCGCGCCGACCGGGTGGATTGAGCGGCCGAAGCGGAACATGCCCGTGGCCGGCAGCACGATGCCGGGCACGCGGCGGAACACGCTAGGGTGGATGCGCTGGAGCGCCTGTCTGACCTGAATCAGGCGCCACGGCGCGTGGCGTGGCGCTTGAACCGCCCGGTGGCGTCCCCATTGTTTCCGGGACACCCCGGAGATGCCCGATGGACCCCAGCCAGAACCCGAATGTTTTCCACGCCACCACCATCTGCTGCGTGCGCCGCGGCGAGCACGTGGCGATCGCCGGCGACGGGCAGGTCACGCTCGGCCATACGGTGATGAAGGGCAACGCACGCAAGGTACGCCGGCTCGGCCGCGACGGCCAGGTGCTGGCCGGTTTCGCCGGCGCCGCCGCCGATGCCTTCACCCTGTTCGAACTGTTCGAGGCAAAGCTCGAAAAGCACGGCCAGTTGCAGCGCGCCGCGGTGGAACTGGCCAAGGATTGGCGCACCGAACGGCGCCTCGGCAAGCTCGAAGCGCTGCTGGCGGTGGCCGACCGGGAAACCTCGCTGATCATCAGCGGCACCGGCGACGTGATCGAGCCGGAGGACGGCATCATCGCGATTGGCTCTGGCGGCTCCTACGCACTGAGCGCTGCGCGCGCGCTGCTGGCGCACACCGAACTGGATGCCAAGGCAGTGGCCACCGAGGCGATCAACATTGCCGGCGGCATCTGCATCTACACCAACCGCAACGTGGTGGTCGAGGAGTTGTAAGGCGAGCGCGGGGAGCGGGGAACGGGGAATGACCGATCCCTGTCTCCGCATTCTTCCCGCATGCACGCACTTTCATTCCCCGTTCCCCCATTCCCCGTTCCCGCCGTGGCCCCAATCCCATGACCCACAAGATCGAAACCTCCTCCGCCACCATGACCCCGCGCGAGATCGTGCAGGAGCTGGATCGGCACATCGTCGGCCAGCACGACGCCAAGCGTGCGGTGGCCATTGCCCTGCGCAACCGCTGGCGGCGCATGCAGCTGCCCGAGGAACTGCGCAACGAGGTGATGCCGAAGAACATCCTGATGATCGGCCCCACCGGCGTCGGCAAGACCGAGATCGCGCGCCGTTTGGCGACGCTCGCCAACGCGCCGTTCGTGAAGGTCGAGGCCACGCGCTTTACCGAGGTCGGCTACGTCGGCAAGGACGTGGAGCAGATCATCCGCGACCTGGCCGACACCGCGGTCAAGCTCTACCGCGAGCAGGCCAAGGTGCGCGTGCGCACGCAGGCCGAGGAGAAGGCCGAGGACCGCATCCTCGACGCGCTGCTGCCGCGCCGCAGCGCCGGCATCGGCTTCGACGCGGAGGCCGCGCGCAACGAGCCGTCGGCCGCCGACAACGACACCCGCATCAAGTTCCGGCGCATGCTGCGCAACGGCGAGCTGGACGAGCGCGAGATCGAACTGGAAATCGCCGCCAACGTCAGCATGGACATCATGACCCCGCCGGGCATGGAGGAAATGGGCCAGCAGCTCAAGTCGATGTTCGCCAACCTCGGTGGCGGCAAGTCGAACAAGCGCACGCTGACGATCAAGGCCGCACGCCCGCTGCTGGTCGAGGAAGAGGCCGGCAAGCTGGTCAACGAGGATGACATCCGTATCGCCGCGATCGAGGCCTGCGAGCAGCACGGCATCGTGTTCATCGACGAGATCGACAAGGTCGCCAAGCGCGGAGACAACGTGGGTGGCGGTGATGTTTCGCGCGAAGGCGTGCAGCGCGACCTGTTGCCGCTGGTCGAAGGCTCCAACGTCTCCACCAAGTACGGCACGGTCAAGACCGACCACATCCTGTTCATCGCCTCCGGCGCGTTCCACCTGGCCAAGCCCAGCGATTTGATCCCCGAGTTGCAGGGTCGTTTCCCGATCCGCGTCGAACTGGGCGCGCTGAGCAAGGCCGATTTCGTGCGTATCCTGACCGAGCCGAAGGCGGCACTGACCAAGCAGTACGAAGCGCTGCTGGCGACCGAGGGGGTCAAGGTGAGCTTCACCGCCGATGCGGTGGACCGGCTGGCCGAGATTGCCGCGCAGGTCAACGAGCGGCAGGAGAACATCGGTGCGCGGCGCCTGCATACCGTGCTGGAGCGGTTGCTGGATTCGCTCAGCTACGAAGCGCCGGATCGTGGTGGCGAAACCCTCGCCATCGACAGCGATTACGTCGACAAGCACCTGGGTGAACTGGTGCAGGACCCGGATCTGAGCCGTTACATCCTGTAAGCGCGCGGAAGCCCACTGCGGGGCAAACCCCGCAGCTACGGTTTGCCGCCGGGGGGTGTCTGGCACCGTAGGTACGGGGCTTGCCCCGTACCGAGGCTTTCCCGGTGAGGCTCCATGCGGGAGCTTGCCCCGCATGTTTGCCGGCGTTGTCTCAGGCCCTGCGCGCGGCGGGGTACAGCTCGACGTTCTCGCGCTGCAGGCGCTCGAACAGCGCGCGCAGCACGGTGTTGGCGTCGCGGCGGAAGCCCTCGGGGTCGGCCGCCAGCCGCGACGGCACCCGCCACTGCTGCACGAAACCGGCGAATGCCTTGGCCAGCCCCTGCATTTCCTTGCGGTAGCGCTCGCTCATCGCGGCGATCTCCGGCTTGCCGCAGCGCGCCAGCGACGGGTACAGCACCTGGTCCTCGGCGGCCAGGTGGAACTTGATCTGGCTGGCGGTGCTGGTGATCAGTTCGCCGATGGCCTCGGCGTTCTCGCGTACACCTGCGCGCGACAGCGCGCGCAGCGATTCGATCTGGCCGAGGATCTGCCGGTGATCGTGGTCGTACCTCTGGATATCCATTGTTTTCCGTTGCCTGCTGACTACCCGGCCCATGCCGGTCGCCCGCGGGTATCGGCCGCCGCAGGCGATGCTTGAGGCGCCGCCGCGACCGCCTTCAGGCTTCAGCCGGCTTCGTCGTCCGGCAGCGGCGAGGGTGGTGCGCCGGGGACGAACAGGCCGGGCTTCACGTACCAGCTGAACAGTGCGTCGATGGCCTCGGGCGCCTCGCGTTCCAGCGTGAAGTGCTCCGGCTCCATCATGCCGCTGCACAGCACGCCGGTCAGGCAGGCATGGAGCACGCGGGCCGGCGTGGCCGGGTCGACGCCGTCGCGCAGCTGCCCCAGTTCGCGCGCGCGGGCGAAGGCGCTGCGGAAGATCGCCAGTTCCTCGGCGGTGCCCTCGTGCTGCAGCCGGCGGATGGCCTGGCTTTCGGCGGAAGGATCGTTGCGCAGCATGATCTCCATCATCGAGCGCAGCTGCGTGTCGGTGGCCAGCTCGTTGATCGACACCAGCATCACCGAGCGCAGGTCGAGGATGGGCGTGCTGCGGCGGGGCGAGGCGGTGCGGCGCAGCCGTTCGAGGAACGGCAGGTGCTTGCGCCGGATCATCGCCTCCAGCACCTCGGTCTTGTTCTTGAAGTGCCAGTAGACCGCGCCGCGGGTATAGCCGGCGCGCTCGCCGATGGCGGCCAGCGAGGTGCCAGCCACGCCGTGCTCGTGGAAGCAGGCCAGCGCCGCGTCAAGGATGCCCTCGCGGGTGGCGAGGGCCTCTTCTCTGGTTTTTCTGGCCATTGCCGCGTTACCCGTGCAAGTCGCTGGATCAAACCCGGCCGCCATCATAATTGTTTACAAACAGTCTTGCATGTATGTATATTTCCGCGCTTGCTCCGCAGGATGTGGTGTCATGCGCGCGGTGGCCGTCCGGGCCATTGGCCGTAACGCGTCCGGCACAGTGCCGATGGCACGATGCCGCCCCGTCCCGCGAGCGTTTCCCCTTCCCGCCGAGCCCCTCCCATGACCTCGATCCGCAACCGTCGCCTCGTCGCGCTGTCCCTTGCACTCACCGTCGCGCTTGCCGCCTGCAAGGGGGGCGAGGCCCCGCCGCAGGGCGGGCCGGGGCAGGTCACCGTGGTCACCCTGAAGGCCGAGCCGGTCAGCCTGACCCGCGAGCTGGTCGGCCGCGCCACCGGCTACCAGGTGGCCGAGGTGCGGCCGCAGGTCAGCGGCATCGTCGCCAAGCGGCTGTTCACCGAGGGCGCGCTGGTCACGCAGGGCCAGCCGCTGTACCAGCTGGACGATGCGGCCTACCGCGCCCAGGCCAACAGCGCCCGCGCGCAGCTGGCCCGTGCCGAGGCCAGCGCCACTGCCGCGCGGCTGGCCGCGCAACGCAGCGCCGAGCTGGTGAAGGTCAAGGCGATCAGCATGCAGGACGACGAGAACGCGCAGGCCGCGTGGAAGCAGGCCGAGGCCGACGTCGGCGCCGCGCGCGCGGCGCTGGATGCGGCCAACGTGACCCTGGGCTACGCGCGCATCACCGCGCCGATCGCCGGCCGCATCGGCAAGTCCAGCGTCACCCAGGGCGCGCTGGTCAGCGCCGGGCAGGCCGAGCCGCTGGCCACCATCCACCAGCTCGACCCGATCTACATCGACGTCACCCAGTCCTCGGCCGAACTGCTGCAACTGCGCCGCGAGCTGGATGCCGGCCGCCTGCAGGGCAACGGCGAGCAGCCGGTGGACATCCTGCTGGAGGACGGCACGCCGTTCGCCCACAAGGGCACGCTGGAGTTCTCCGAGGTCAGCGTCGACCCGGGCACCGGCAGCTACGGCCTGCGCGTGCGCGTGGACAACCCCGGGCAGGTGCTGATGCCGGGCATGTTCGTGCGCGCGGTGGTCGGCAGCGGCGTGCGCCAGCACGGGCTGCTGGTGCCGATGCAGGGCATCGCCCGCGACGCCCGCGGCAACACCAGCGCGATGGTGGTGGACGGCGAGGGCAAGGTGGCGCTGCGCCAGGTCGCGGTCAGCCGCACGGTCGGCGACAAGTGGCTGGTGGAGGACGGGCTGGCGGCCGGCGACAAGGTGATCGTCGAGGGCCTGCAGAAGATCGGCCCCGGCATGCCGGTGCAGGCCACCGAGAAGGGTGCCGAAGCCGCCACGCCGGCCGCGCCGGCGGCCAAGCAGTAAGCGGGGGCGCACATGGCACGCTTCTTCATCGACCGGCCCATCTTCGCGTGGGTCATAGCCATCATCATCATGCTGGCCGGCGCGCTGGCCATGCTCAAGTTGCCGATCTCGATGTACCCCGAGGTCGCGCCGCCGGCCGTGTCGATCAGCGCCAGCTACCCCGGCGCCTCGGCCAAGGTGGTCGAGGACTCGGTGACGCAGATCATCGAGCAGAACATGAAGGGCCTGGACGGGCTGATCTACTTCTCGTCCAACAGCTCGTCCAACGGCCAGGCCAGCATCACCCTGACCTTCGCCAGCGGCACCAACCCGGACATCGCCCAGGTGCAGGTGCAGAACAAGCTGCAGCTGGCCATGCCGCTGCTGCCGCAGGAAGTGCAGCGCCAGGGCATCAACGTGGCCAAGTCCTCCAGCGGCTTCCTGCAGGTGGTCGGCTTCGTCTCCGAGGACGGCAGCATGGACGCCACCGACATCTCCGACTACGTCGGCTCCAACGTGCTGGACCCGCTGAGCCGGGTGCCGGGCGTGGGCAGCATCGAGGTGTTCGGCGGCAAGTACGCCATGCGCATCTGGCTGGACCCGAACAAGCTGCAGACCTACAAGGTGTCGGTCGACGAGATCACCGCCGCGGTCCGCGCGCAGAATGCGCAGGTTGCGGTCGGCCAGCTGGGCGGCGCGCCGGCGGTCAAGGGCCAGCAGCTCAACGCCACCATCAACGCGCAGGACCGCCTGCAGACGCCGGAGCAGTTCCGCGACATCGTGGTGCGCACCGAGGCCGACGGCTCCATGCTGAAGCTGGGCGACGTGGCGCGGGTCGAGCTGGGCGCGGAGACCTATGACTTCGTCACCCGCTACAACGGCAAGCCGGCCTCGGGCCTGGCCATCACCCTGGCCACCGGCGCCAATGCGCTGGACACCGCCGAGGGCGTCAGGAAGACCCTGGACGAGCTGAGCGCCAACTACCCGCGCGGGCTGAAGGCGGTGATCCCCTACGACACCACCCCGTTCGTGAAGGTGTCGATCAAGGGCGTGGTCGAGACCCTGGTCGAGGCCATCGTGCTGGTGTTCCTGGTGATGTACCTGTTCCTGCAGAACTTCCGCGCCACGCTGATCCCGACGATCGCGGTGCCGGTGGTGCTGCTGGGCACCTTCGGCATCCTTGCCGCGCTGGGCTTCTCGATCAACATGCTGACCATGTTCGCGATGGTGCTGGCGATCGGCCTGCTGGTGGACGACGCCATCGTGGTGGTGGAGAACGTCGAGCGCATCATGTCCGAGGAAGGGCTGTCGCCGCTGGAGGCCACGCGCAAGTCGATGGGCCAGATCACCGGCGCGCTGGTCGGCATCGGCCTGGTGCTGTCGGCGGTGTTCGTGCCGATGGCGTTCATGTCCGGCTCCACCGGCGTGATCTACCGCCAGTTCTCGGCGACCATCGTCTCGGCGATGGCGCTGTCGGTGCTGGTGGCGATCGTGCTGACCCCGGCGCTGTGCGCGACCATGCTCAAGCCGCTGAAGAAGGGCGAGCACCATGTCGCCCACCGTGGCCTGGCCGGCCGCTTCTTCAATGGCTTCAACAACGGCTTCGACCGTTCCAGCAGCAGCTACCAGCGCGGCGTGCGCGGCATCCTCGCCCGCCCGGGCCGCTTCATGGCGGTGTTCGCGGTGCTGGCGGTGGTGATGGGTCTGCTGTTCGTGCGCCTGCCCAGCTCGTTCCTGCCCAACGAGGACCAGGGCATCCTGATGGCGCTGGTCAACGCACCGGTCGGCGCCACCCAGGAGCGCACGCTGGAGTCGATCTACAAGCTGGAGGACCACTTCCTGCAGAACGAGAAGGACGCGGTGGAATCGGTGTTCTCGGTGCAGGGCTTCAGCTTCGCCGGCATGGGCCAGAACTCGGGCATGGCCTTCGTCAAGCTCAAGGACTGGGATGAGCGCACCGCGGACCAGGGCGTGGGCCCGATCACCGGCCGCGCGATGATGGCGCTGGGCCAGATCAAGGACGCCTTCATCTTCGCCTTCCCGCCGCCGGCGATGCCGGAGCTGGGCATCGCCTCGGGCTACACCTTCTTCCTGAAGGACAACTCCGGGCAGGGCCACGAAGCGCTGGTCGACGCGCGCAACCAGCTGCTGGGCATGGCCGGGCAGAGCGACAAGCTGGCCAACGTCCGCCCCAACGGCCTGGACGACACCCCGCAGCTGCGCCTGGACATCGACGTGGCCAAGGCCGGCGCGCATGGACTGTCGCTGGATGCGATCAACAGCACGCTGGCCACCGCGTGGGGGTCGAGCTACGTCGATGACTTCATCGACCGCGGCCGGGTCAAGCGCGTCTACGTGCAGGCCGACGACGGCTTCCGCATGAATCCGGAGGACTTCAACCTGTGGACGGTGAAGAACAGCGCCGGCGAGATGGTGCCGTTCTCGGCCTTCGCCGGCCAGCACTGGGACTACGGCTCGCCGCGGCTGGAGCGCTACAACGGCGTGTCGGCGCTGGAAATCCAGGGCGAGGCGGCGCCGGGCGTGGCCTCGGGCGACGCGATGCTGGAAGTGGAGCGATTGGCCAGGCAACTGCCGCCGGGCTTCAGCATCGAGTGGACCGCAGTGTCCTACCAGGAACGTGAAGCCGGCGCGCAGACGCCGCTGCTGTACACGCTGTCGCTGCTGATCGTGTTCCTGTGCCTGGCCGCGCTGTACGAAAGCTGGAGCGTGCCGACCGCGGTGCTGCTGGTGGCGCCGCTGGGCATCCTCGGCGCGGTGCTGGCCAATGCCTTCCGCGGCATGGAGCGCGACATCTACTTCCAGGTGGCGATGCTGACCACGGTGGGCCTGACCTCGAAGAACGCGATCCTGATCGTCGAGTTCGCCAAGGAGAACCTGGAGAAGGGCGCCGGCGTGATCGAGGCGACGATGCACGCGGTACGCGACCGCCTGCGCCCGATCGTGATGACCTCGCTGGCCTTCGGCCTGGGCGTGCTGCCGCTGGCGATCGCCTCCGGCGCCGGCTCGGGCGCGCAGCGCGCCATCGGCACCGGCGTGCTCGGCGGCATGCTCGCCGGCACCGCGCTGGGCCTGTTCTTCATCCCGCTGTTCTTCGTGGTGGTGCAGCGGGTGTTCAACCGCAAATTGAGGCACGGATAAGCCGAAGCGAGAGGGGCGTGCATGAAGATGCACGCCCCTGCCGTGGCGGGTATGCTCGCGTTGACGGACGTTCACCACGGAAGGAACAGGATCACGCCATGAATGCCATCCCCGACCAGTACAAGACCCAGGCGGAAATCTCCAAGCTGCTGGCCGACACGGCCAAGACGCTGGAGGAAGTGCGCAAGGTGACGGCGGAGACTGCCAAATTGCAGGCCGAGTCCAAATGGCACCCGGTGGTCGTGGCGGCCAGCCTGCTTGGCGGAGGCGCCGCCCTCACGGGCGCGATTGCCGCAGTATTGAAGCTGTTCGCAAGTTGACGGCAGTGCTGTCAGGGCCGGAACTGTCCAAGCTCGCCTGATCCTCTTTCCGGCAACAAGCTGACCCCGGTTTCCGGAGGGGGGGGCACCAAATCAGAGGGCCGGCGCAATGCCGGCCCTTGTCTTTCCGGGTGAGCGATGGACAGGTTCCCGTTATTCGCCGATGTCCTCGTTCCACAGCTCGGGCTGGGCGGCGATGAACTCGCGCATCATGCCGATGCAGCGCTCGTCGGCCAGGTCGATGACGTTGACGCCATTCTCGCGCAGCCAGCCGATGCCGCCGCCGAAGGTGACCGATTCGCCGACCACCACGGTGCCGATGTTGAACTGCCGCACCAGCCCGGAGCAGTACCAGCACGGGGCCAGGGTGGTGACCATGATGGTGTCGCGGTAGCCGCGCTGGCGGCCGGCCTTGCGGAAGGCGTCGGTCTCGCCGTGGATCGAGGGGTCGCCCTCCTGTACGCGGCGGTTGTGGCCGCAGCCGAGCAGGCGGCCGTCTGAGTGATACAGCGCCGCGCCGATCGGGATGCCGCCCTCGGCCAGGCCCTGGCGGGCCTCGGCGATGGCGGTGTCGAGCAGGGCGCGGTAGTCGGGGGTGGCGATCATGGCCGGTTCCTTCGGGGTCATGCGGCCATGATAGGCGCGCAGGGCATGGCCGGCCGGTCGGTGCGATAATCCGGCGCATGAGCGAATCCCCCTACAAGAGCGGCACCACCCATTTCGGCTTCCGCGACGTGCCGGCCAAGGACAAGCAGAAGCTGGTCGGCCAGGTGTTCACCTCGGTGGCCGACAACTACGACCTGATGAACGACCTGATGAGCCTGGGCATCCATCGGTTGTGGAAGCGCTATTTCGTCGCCACCGCGCAGGTCAAGCCGGGCGACCGCGTGCTCGACCTGGCTGGCGGCACCGGCGACATCGCCGTGCTGCTGAAGGAACGGCTGGGCGCCGAGGGCAGCGTGGTGCTGGGCGACATCAACGCCGGCATGCTGTCGGTGGGCCGCGACCGGCTGACCAACCGCGGCTTCGTTTCCGGCTTCGAGTGGGTGCAGTGCAACGCCGAGGCGCTGCCGTTCCCGGACCAGAGCTTCGACCTGGTGACCATTTCCTTCGGCCTGCGCAACGTCACCGACAAGGACGCCGCGCTGCGCGAGATGTACCGGGTGCTGAAGGTCGGAGGGCAGGCGCGGGTGCTGGAGTTCTCCGAAGTCACCGCCGACTGGTTCAAGCCGATCTATGACTTCCATTCGTTCAAGGTGCTGCCGCGGCTGGGCAAGCTGTTCGCGCGCGGCGATGGCGACAGCTACCAGTACCTGGCCGAGAGCATCCGCAAGCATCCGCCGCAGGAAGAGCTGAAGGCGATGATGGGCGAGGCCGGCTTCGGCCGTTGCCACTACAAGAACCTCAGCGCCGGCATCGTCGCCATCCATTCCGGCTACAGGCTCTAATTGCAGGTGCCGGCCGCTGGCCGGCACGCTGTTTCCGTTTCTCCGTTTTCCAGAGGTAACTCCATGCGTTCACCCTTCCTGATGCTTCCCCTGGCCGTCGCGCTCGTCGCGGGCTGCGCCAAGGAGCCCGCCGCCCCCGTCGCCGATCCCGTTGCCGAGAAGCCCGCCGCCGCCGTGAACACCGTCAGTCGCAGCCATGACGAAAGCTCCTACGCCGAGCCGGACAAGGTGGTCGTCAAGGACCTGGCGCTGGAGCTGAACGTCGATTTCGACCAGAAGCAGATCGGCGGCACCGCCACCTACGCGCTGGAGTGGAAGGACAAGGACGCCCGGCAGCTGGTGCTGGATACCCGCGAGCTGACCGTCGAGAAGGTCGAGGCGCTGGCCGCCGACGGCGCCGCCGCGCCGTTGCAGTTCGAGCTGGCGCCGGCCGACAAGGTGTTCGGCAGCAGGTTGAGCATCGAGGCGCCGCAGCAGCCGGCCAGCGTGCGCATCACCTACCACACCGCGCCGACCGCCTCGGGCCTGCAATGGCTGGAGCCGTCGATGACCGAGGGCAAGAAGCTGCCCTTCATGTTCAGCCAGTCGCAGGCGATCCACGCCCGTTCGTGGGTGCCGCTGCAGGACACCCCGAGCGTGCGCTTCACCTATGAAGCCCATGTCACCAGCCGCCCGGACGTGATGGTGCTGATGAGCGCCGACAACGACCCCAAGGCCGCGCGCGACGGCGACTACAGCTTCAAGATGCCGCAGCCGATCCCGTCCTACCTGCTGGCAATCGCCGCCGGCGACCTGGTGTTCGAGCCGATCTCGCAGCGCTCGGGCGTGTGGGCCGAGCCGGCGATGGTCAACAAGGCCGCCAAGGAGTTCGAGGACACCGAGAAGATGATCGGCGCCGCCGAGAAGCTGTACGGCGACTACCGCTGGGGCCGCTACGACATGCTGGTGCTGCCGCCGTCGTTCCCGTTCG
>Ga0222427_100245_pt1 | contig 122270 bp, 113 predicted proteins | sample 2B20Ametagenome_FD_182890 | JGI IMG/M metagenome (GOLD analysis project Ga0222427, IMG submission 182890) | Enriched microbial communities from leaf-cutter ant dump, University of Wisconsin, Madison, United States - 2B20A (version 2) | ecosystem: Environmental > Terrestrial > Nest > Insects... | reverse complement strand
TGAAGGTCGGCAGCGCCTTCCTGGACGAAATCAAGAAGATCAACCGCCTGCACAAGAACAGCGTCGAACAGGCCGGCTTCGCCGTGCTGAAGGCGCCGGACATCCCGTCCGTGCTGGTCGAGACCGCCTTCATCAGCAACCCGCAGGAAGAAGCCCTGCTGCGCAGCACCTCGCACCAGGACAAGCTGGCGCAGGCCATGATGACGGGCATCCAACGCTACTTCACCGCCAATCCGCCGCTGGCGCGGCTGGGCGACGTCAGCTAGGGCCGGCTTCCGGCCGATAAAAAAAGGCGATGCGCGGTTTCCGCGCATCGCCTTTTTTCCGCCGCCGCGCCAGAGCGCGGGCGGCGGTTCAGCGCGCGCCGCGGCGCGCCTTGACCAGCTTGAACAGCCCCGCCCCCACGACCGGCACGATCGCGGCGGCCAGGCCCAGCAGCACGATGGTGTTCAGGTGTTCGCGCACCAGCGGGATGTTGCCGAAGAAGTAGCCCGCGGCGACCAGGCTGACCACCCAGATGAGCGCGCCCAGGATGTTGAACAGCTGGAAACGCGCCAGCGACATGTCGGCCACGCCCGCCACGAAGGGCGCGAAGGTCCGGACGACCGGGATGAAGCGCGACATCACGATGGTCTTGCCGCCATGCTTTTCGTAGAACGCGTGCGTGCGCATCAGCGCGCCGCGGTCGAGAAAACGCAGGTTCATCGAGAACACGCGCGGCCCGATGTAGCGCCCCACGGCGTAGTTGACCGTATTGCCGGTGATCGCCGCGACGATCAGCAGGCCCCCCATCAAGAGCGGATCGATATGGCCCGTCGCGCCGAACGCCCCCGCGATGAACAGCAGCGAGTCTCCCGGCAGGAACGGCAGGACGACCAGCCCCGTTTCCGCGAAGACGATCAGGAACAGCACCAGGTACACCCACACCCCATACTGCTCGACCCAGACGCCCAGCGTCTGGTCGATGTGGAGGACCATATTGAAGAACTCAAGCATTGAAGCAACCCTGCGGTGGGAATGGAATAAGTGTCAGCGAATATAGCCCACCCGCCCATGACGCTAAAATCATCGGCACAGCCATGCCAGAAAATGCCAGCAATATGACCGAACGCCGCTCCATTCTTGCGCTCCCCGACCTGCTGATCAGCCAGATCGCCGCCGGCGAGGTCATCGAGCGCCCCGCCTCCGTGCTCAAGGAAATCCTTGAGAACGCGATCGACGCGGGCGGCCGGGCCATCGAGGTGCGCCTGGAAGGCGGCGGCATCCGCCGCATCGCGGTCACCGACGATGGCGGCGGCATCCCGCCCGAGGAACTGCCGCTGGCGCTGGCGCGCCACGCCACCAGCAAGATCCGCTCGCTGAACGAACTGGAATCGGTGGCCTCCATGGGGTTCCGGGGCGAAGCCCTGGCCTCCATCGCCTCCGTGGCCCAGGTCACCATCATTTCCCGCACCCGCGACGGCGAGCATGCCTGGCAGATCGACGCCGGCAGCATGCAGGTCAGCCCCGCGTCGGGCCCGCCCGGCACCACGGTGGACGTGCGCCAGCTGTTCGACGCCGTGCCGGCCCGCCGCAAGTTCCTGCGTTCCGAAGCCACCGAGTTCGGCCATTGCGTGGACGCCATGGAGCGCATCGCCCTGGCGCATCCGCAGATCGCCTTCCGCCTGTTCCACCACGACCGCGCGCAGCGGCAATGGCTCCCCGCCGAGCCGCCCCAGCGCATCCGCGACGTGCTGGGCGCGGAATTCGCCGAGCACGGCCTGCTGCTGTCGCACTCTGTGGGCAACGTCAGCCTGGCCGGCATGATCACCCGCCCCACCGCGGCGCGCGCCCGGGCGGACCGTCAGTACCTGTACGTCAACGGCCGCTACGTCCGCGACCGCACCGTCAGCCACGCCTTGCGCGCCGCCTACGCGGACGTGCTGCACGGCGACCGCCAGCCCGCCTACGTGCTGTTCCTGGACATCGACCCGGCCGCGGTGGACGTGAACGTCCACCCCGCCAAGCACGAGGTGCGCTTCCGCGACAGCGGCGCCGTGCACCGCTTCGTGTCCCACGCCGTCGGCCAGACGCTGGCGCAGACCGGCGGATCCTCCGCGGTCACGCCGGCGAGCCAGGACGAAGACGAATTCGAAACCGCCGCCCGGCCCGAGTCCGCGGCCGGCACGCCGCCGCAGGCGGCCGCAGCGCCCGCCGCCCCCCGGCCCGCGGATTCGCCGCGGCCCGGCTACAGCGGCGCCAGCGGCGCGTCCTACGGGCTGCGCCCCTCGCCGGCGCCGCAGCGCCCGCACACGCAGGTGCCGTTCCGGCTTCACGCGGAACCCGCCGGCATCCCCGCGGCGGACTGGCAATCGCTCTACCGCCCGCTCAACGACGACACGGCCGCCAAGGCCGAGCCCCTGCGCGAGCCCGTTCCGGTCCCCGCGGCGCCCGCGGCGGCATTGCCGACGGACGACGAGCATCCGCTGGGCATGGCCGTGGGCCAGCTGCACGGCATCTACATCCTGGCGCAGAACCGCCGCGGCATGGTGCTGGTGGACATGCACGCCGCCCACGAGCGCGTGGTGTACGAACAGCTCAAGCAGGCGCTGGACGCGCGCAGCCTGCCGCGCCAGGACCTGCTGGTGCCGGTGGTGTTCCACGCGCAGGAAAAGGACGTGGCCCTGGTCGAGGAGTTCGACGAGCAACTCAGCGATCTCGGTTTCGAGATGCGCCCGTCCGGCCCCACCTCGATCGCCGTCCGCTCGGTGCCGGCCCTGCTGGCGCGCGGCGACATCGAAACCCTGGCCCGCGCCGTCTTGCGCGACCTGGGCGCCGTGGGCGTTTCGCGCCTGCTGACCGAACAGCGCAACGAGCTGCTGGCCACCATGGCCTGCCACGGCTCCGTGCGCGCCAACCGCAAGCTCACGCTCGAAGAGATGAATGCGCTGCTGCGCCAGATGGAGGCCACCGAGCGCGCCGATCAGTGCAACCACGGCCGGCCCACCTGGGTGCAGTGGTCGGTGTCCGACCTGGACAAGCTTTTCCTGCGCGGGCAATAAACTTGTCGCCATTCCCCGTTTCCTCCGCCGCCGCGCGCCCGGTCGTCTGCCTGGCCGGCCCGACCGCTGCCGGCAAGAGCGCGTCCACGCTGGCGCTGGCCGAGCGCTGGCCGCTGGAGATCGTCAACGTGGATTCCGCCACGATCTACCGCGGCATGGACATCGGCACGGCCAAGCCCTCGCCCGAGGAGCAGGCGCGCGTGCCCCAGCACCTGCTGGACATCCTGGATCCCGTCCAGTCGTACTCCGCCGCCGAGTTCGTCGCCGACGCGCTGCGCCTGATCGACGAGATCCGCGCGCGCGGGCGGATTCCACTGCTGGCCGGCGGCACCATGATGTACTACAAGGCGTTGCGCGACGGGCTGGACGACCTGCCCCAGGCCGATCCGGCGCTGCGCGCCGAACTGGAAGCGCGCGCGGCCGTCCAGGGCTGGCCCGCGCTGCATGCCGAACTGGCCCGCCTCGACCCGGCGACCGCGGCCCGGCTGGCGCCCAACGACAGCCAGCGCATCCAGCGCGCCCTCGAAATCTGCCAACTCTCGGGCCAGCCCATGTCCGCCCTGCTGCTGCGCGGCCAGCGCCAGCGCGACGACAGCGGCAACCGATACCTCACCATCAGCCTGGAGCCCTCGGACCGCGCCGCCCTGCATGCCCGCATCGAGCAGCGTTTCGACGCCATGCTGGCCAACGGCCTGCTCGACGAGGTGCGCGGCCTGCACGCCCGCGCCGACCTGCATCCGGGCCTGCCGTCGGTGCGCTGCGTGGGCTACCGCCAGATGTGGGCGCACCTGGACGGCGAGTGCGACCTGGAAACGGCGCGCGAACAGGGCATCGCCGCGACGCGCCAGCTGGCCAAGCGCCAGATCACCTGGCTGCGCGCGCAGCCCGAGCGCGTCATCGTGGATTGCCTGGCCGGCGACGCGGTGGCGCGGACCATCGACGCGGTGGCGGCCGTCCTGAAGGACTAGGGCCCGAACCCGGTCCGGGCGAAAAAAAACCGCCCCGTGGGGCGGTTCGTTCATCGCGGCTCGGTCGTCAGACCACGAAGGTCTGGGCCATGCCTTCCTTCTGCTCGACGATTTCGCCCAGCGTGCTGACGGTCTCGCCCTGCTCGCGCAGCGTGGCCGCGATGGCCTCGGCTTCAGCCGGATCCACCACCAGCACCATGCCGATGCCGCAGTTGAACACGCGGTACATCTCGGTATCCTCGACGCCGCCCTGCTGTTGCAGCCACTGGAACAGCTTGGGCATTTCCCAGTTGGCGCGATGCAGCTGGGCCGCCAGGCCCGGCTGCAGGATGCGCGGCACGTTGTCCAGCAGGCCGCCGCCCGTGATGTGGGCCAGGCCCTTGATGCTGGTGCCGTGCTTGGCCAGCGCCGCCAGCACCTGCTTCACGTAGATGCGCGTGGGCGCCATGACCACGTCGACCAGCGGCTGGCCGTGGAAGTCGTCGTCGGGCTTGGCGTTGGCGCGCTCCAGGATCTTGCGCAGCAGCGAATAGCCGTTGGAATGCGCGCCGCTGGACGCCAGCCCCAGCACCACGTCGCCGGTCTTGATCGTCTTGCCGGTGATGATGGCCGACTTTTCGACCGCGCCCACCGCGAAACCGGCCAGGTCGTACTCGCCGTCGGGGTACATGCCCGGCATTTCAGCGGTTTCGCCGCCGATCAGCGCGCAGCCCGACAGCTCGCAGCCCTTGGCGATGCCGCCCACCACCGACGCCGCCGTATCCACCGAAAGCTTGCCGCAGCCGAAGTAATCCAGGAAGAACAGCGGCTCCGCGCCCTGCACCAGGATGTCGTTCACGCTCATGGCGACCAGGTCGATCCCCACGGTGTCGTGGCGGTTCCAGTCGAACGCCAGGCGCAGCTTGGTGCCCACGCCGTCGGTGCCCGAGACCAGCACGGGTTCCTTGAACGTCTTCGGCACTTCGAACAAGCCGCCGAAGCCGCCGATACCGGCCAGCACTCCGGCACGCATGGTGCGGGCCGCAAGCGGTTTGATACGGTCGACCAGGGCGTCGCCTGCGTCGATGTCGACACCGGCATCGCGGTAGGTCAGAGGGGCGGTAGGTTGATTCGTCATGAGAAATGCCGTGGGGTATGTAACAATTGCTGGGATTTTGGTGGAACGCCCTGCATTTTACGATGTTGCGGGCTCAAGCAGGGATTGCCCCGCCCGGGCGGCGCGAAAGCGGCGCGGGCGTAGACGGCAGGAACCGCGCGAACCCATGGCGGCCTGAGGGCCCGGACGCGACACCGCCCCCCCAGGTGGTTTAAAGTGTAGGGTTCGCCGGTATTGATTTTGCCAGTTTCTGGCGGCTGAAGCCCGACCGCGGCCCGCTTTCGGCTCGCATCGCGCCCAGTTCCGCCCCTGTATTACCCTTTTTGGCTTTTCGGCACCCGGTGGCGCCGCCCGGCATGCCGCTCACGGGAACCCGCTATGCGGACTCGCGGCGTTGGTTTTCGGGTGATCCGAAAAAGCCTGATTGATAAGCTCTCATGAACCGCCAGCTGCTGCTCGACGTTCTTCCCGCGCCAGCGCCATCGCTGAACAACTACATCGCCGGCCCCAACGGAGAAGCGCTCGCCGCCGTGCGCGCGCTCGCGCCCGGCCGCGCCCTGTATATCTGGGGCGCCGCGGGTTGCGGCCGCAGCCACCTGTTGCGCGCGCTGACCGCGCGCCGCGACGCCGTCTACATCGATGCCCCGAACGGCGAGAACATGCTGCGCCGCCTGGCCGAGGCCGATTCCAAGTCGCCCATGCCCAAGTTCGTGGCGGTCGACGACGTGCACCGCATGGACGACAGCCGCCAGGCCGCCCTGTTCGCGCTGTACAACCGCTGGCGGGAATCCGCCGCGACCGGCCGCGCCTTCGCGCTGGCGCTCGCGGGCGACCGCGCCCCGCTGTCGATGCCGCTGCGCGAAGACCTGCGCACGCGCCTGGGCTGGGACCTGGTGTTCCGCCTGGATCCGCTGTCCGACGCCGACAAGCTGGCGGCGCTGTCCGCCCAGGCCGCCGAGCGCGGGATGCACCTGGCCCCTGAAATCATCAACTGGATGCTCACGCACCACGAGCGCGACATCCGGAAACTGGCGGCGCTGCTCGACGCGCTCGACCGCTACTCACTGGCCACCGGCCGTCCCATCACCCTGCCCCTGCTGCGCGCCATGCTCGCAGACCCTGATTCGCAACGCACATGACCACCCGACGTCTTGCCCTGTTCGACCTGGATCACACCCTGTTGCCGCTCGATAGCGACTACCAATGGGCCGACTATCTGGCACGCACGGGCCGCGCGGGCGATCCCGACGAAGCCCGTCGCCGGAACGACGACCTGATGGACCGCTACAACCGCGGCGAACTGACCGCCGAGCAGGCCGCCGAGTTCATGCTCGGCCTGCTGGCGGCGCACACGCCCTACGACCTGGCCGCCTGGCACGAAGCCTTCATGGACGAGGTGATCCGCCCGTCCATGACGCCGGCCGCGCGCGAACTGGTGCAATCGCACCTGGAAGCCGGCGACCTGTGCGCCGTGGTCACCGCCACCAACAGCTTCGTCACCGCCCCCATCGCCCGCGCCTTCGGCGTGCCCCACCTCGTGGCCACCGACGCGGAATACCTGCGCGGGCGCTACACCGGCCGCATCCTGGGCACGCCCAGTTTCAAGGAAGGCAAGGTGGTGCGCGTCAACGATTGGCTGGCCGGCATGGATCTGGGGCTTGCGGATTTTTCCGAATCGTTTTTCTATAGCGATTCGGTCAATGATGTCCCGCTGCTAGAGAAAGTGACCCGTCCGATCGCCGCCAACCCCAGCCCGACCCTGCGCAAGATCGCCCAGGACCGCGGCTGGCAAGTGATCGACTTGTTCGACCACATGGAAGATGCGAAGTCCTAAATGATCACTGAAACCATAAGAAAATTCGTCGGCCGACTGTTCGCGCCGGCACCCCGGGGGCCGTTGCGCATCGAGCGCGACAAGCATGGCATCGACCGCCGCAACGTGTCGCGCCATGCGATCAAAGTCTGCGAAGTGCTGCGCCAGCATGGCTACGAAGCCTATATCGTCGGCGGCGCGGTGCGCGACCTGATCGTGGGCCTGGAGCCCAAGGACTTCGACGTGGCCACCAATGCCACGCCCGAGCAGATCCGCCCGCTGTTCCGCCGCGCCCGCATCATCGGCCGCCGCTTCCAGCTGGTGCACGTGGTGTTCGGCCAGGAGATCATCGAAACCTCCACCTTCCGCGCGCCCGCCTCGGAAGACCAGGAGACCGACGAGCACGGCCGCATCCTGCGCGACAACGTATTCGGCTCGCAGGAAGAAGACGCCAAGCGGCGCGACTTCACCATGAACGCGCTGTACTACGATCCGCACACCGAGGAAGTCATCGACTACCACCACGGCGTGGCCGACCTGAAGAAGCGCCAGATCCGCATCATCGGCGACCCGGCCAAGCGCTACCGCGAAGATCCGGTGCGCATGCTGCGCGCCGTGCGCTTCGCCGCCAAGCTCAACGGCACGATCGACCCGGCCACGCGCCAGCCCATCGGCACGATGGCCGACCTGATCGAGAACGTGCCGGCCTCGCGCCTGTTCGACGAAATGCTCAAGCTGCTGACCTGCGGCCACGCCATGGACTGCCTGCGCCAGCTGCGCGCGGACGGTCTGCACAAGGGCCTGCTGCCGCTGCTGGACGTCGTGCTGGAACAGCCCGGCGGCGAGCATTTCGTGGAACTGGCGCTGGAGCGCACCGACGCCCGCGTGCGCTCGGGCAAGACCATCAGCCCCAGCTTCCTCTTCGCCGCGCTGCTCTGGCAGCAGGTGGACGTGCGCTGGAAGCAGCTGCGCGCCCAGGGCGAGCACACCATTCCCGCGCTGTCGCAGGCTGCCGACTCGGTGCTGGACGAACAGACCGAGAAGCTGGCCATCCAGCGCCGCTTTTCCTCCGACATGCGCGAAATCTGGTTCATGCAGCCGCGTTTCGAGCGCCGCATGGGCAAGAGCATTTTCCGCATGATCGAGCAGCCGCGCTTCCGCGCCGCCTGCGATTTCCTGCAATTGCGCGCCGCCGCCGGCGAGTTCGACAGCGTCCTGGCGCAATGGTGGATGGACCTGGCCAACGCCGACGACGTCACCCGCGCCGACATGATCGAGGAAATCGCGCGCCAGCCGCGCGATGCCGGCGATGCGCCGGCCGCTCCGCGCAAGCGCCGCCGCCCGCGCCGCGCGTCCCCGCGCAGCGCCCCCGGCGCCGGCTGACATGGTTGCCCAGACCGCCCGCGCCTACGTCGGCCTGGGCGCCAATCTCGGCGACGGCGCCGGGACCTTGCGCCAAGTCCTCGCGGAGCTGCGCGATACTCCCGGCATCGAGGCGGTGACGGCGTCGCCGTTCTACCGCAGCGCGCCGGTGGAAGCCACCGGCCCGGATTTCGTCAACGCGGTCGCCGCGGTGGACACCACGCTGGCGCCGCTGGCCCTGCTCGATGCGCTGCAGGCGCTGGAAAACCGCCATGGTCGCCAGCGCCCCTACAAGAACGCGCCGCGCACGCTGGACCTGGACCTGCTGCTCTACGGCGACACGCGGATGGAGCACGAACGGTTGACGCTGCCCCACCCCCGCATGCAGCTGCGCGCCTTCGTGCTTTGGCCCCTGCGCGACCTCGCGCCCGACCTGGCGCTGCAAGGCAGGCGCATCGACGACTGGATCGGCGAGATCCGCGACCAGCCCATCGAACGCATGTAGGGCGCGCCCCTCGGCCTCAGTCCTTCGGCCCGTAGGCCATCATCGCCCGCTCCACGTCCGCGACCTGCGGCAGGCCCGCCTCGTTGCCCAGGCGCTGGATCTTGTGGGCGGACGCCGCCCGCGCGAACGTGAAGTGCTCCACCCAGGGTTGCTCCGGCCGATTCAGGTAGGACCAGACGTAGGCGCCGTGGAAGACGTCGCCCGCCCCCGAGGTATCGACGATGCTCGAAGCGGGCACGTCCAGCGAGGGCAGCGTATCGACGGCGCCCGTTTCGTCGTACCAGAGCATGCCGCGTTCGCCCATCGTCACCGCGCCGATGCGGCAGCCGCGGGCCTTGAGCAGGTCCAGCAGCCCCTGGGGCGACAAGCCGAGCTGTTCGCACATGCGCTCGGCGCAGACCGCCACGTCGATAAAACGCAGCAATTCGTCGGTGTTCTCGCGCAGCCCTCCGCCGTCCAGCGAGGTCAGCACGCCCGCCTCGCGGCAGGCGCGGGCGTAATGCAGGGCCGCGTCGGGCTGGTGCCCGTCCAGGTGCAGCGCGCGATAGCCGCCGATGTCCAGGCGCGGGAAGTCGTTCAGGTAGTCCACGTCGCGCGCGCGGACGATCGCGCGCTTGCCGCCGTTGGGCATGATGAAGGACAAGGAAGAGCGGCGCACCTGGCGCGCATGCAGCGACACGCCATGCGCGGCCGCCATGTCCGTGTACATGTGGCCCAGCCAGTCGGGCGCGAGCGAGCAGATCAGGTCGGGCGGCGTGCCCAAGCGGGCGCATGCGAAGGCGGCGGTGACCGCGTTGCCGCCGAAGGACACGGCATAGTCCTGCGCCACGCTCTTCTCGTCTCCCGAGGGCCAGTGGTCGGCCAGCACGGTGACGTCGATATAGGTATGTCCGATGAAGAGCGCTTCGCGCATAGGCCTGCCAGGAAGAAGTTGATCGGGATGGCGCGGCCCTACGCGCCGGCGGATTCCCCCGCTTGCGCCAGCACGAGGCGCGCGCGCGCGATGACCGGCGCGTCGACCATCTTGCCGTCCAGCATGAAGGTGCCGGCGGCGGTGTCGCGATGGGCCGCGATGACGCGGCGCGCCCATTCCAGCTCTTGCTGCGCGGGCACGAAGGCCGCGTGGATCACGGCGACCTGCGTGGGGTGGATGCACAGCATGCCGCCGAACCCCATCTGCTGCGCCCGGGCCGCGGCCTGCGCCAGCCCGGCCTGGTCCTGCACGCCGGGGAACACGCCGTCCAGCGCGGGCGCCAGGCCCGCCGCGCGGCTGTGCAGCAGCACCTGCACGCGCGCCTGGTCCAGCACGGTGGCGGCGCCGGGGGTGTCGGGCGCCAGCCCCAAGTCCAGGCCGTAATCCAGGCTGCCGAACGCCAGCCGCGCCACGCCGGGCGTCGACGCGACCTCGGCGGCGTTGAGGACGCCCTGGGCGGTTTCCAGGATGGGGATCACGGGCAGGCCCGTCTGAGCCACGTGCCGCACCTGCGCCAGGCTTTCGGCCTTGGGCAGCAGGATGCCGGCCATGCCGGGCTTGCCGCGGCAGGCCTTCAGGTCGTCGTCATGCCAGGGCGTGGAGGCGTCGTTGATGCGCACCCACAGCCGCGCCCGGGGATTCGTCCCCAGGAAGTCGCAGAGGGACTCGCGGGCGGACGCCTTGGCCAGGTGCTCGACCGCGTCTTCGAGGTCCACGATGACGGCATCCGCGCCGGCGGCGAGCGCCTTGGGGATGCGCTCGGCCCGCGAGGCGGGGACGAACAGAGCGCTACGGACGACAGGATGGGTCACACGACCTCCGAGGCATGGAATTTCGCCACCTGATCAGGCGCGTATCCCAATGATGCTAGCACCGCATCCGTGTTTTGGCCCACCGCGGGCACGGCTTCCATGCGCGGCGAGAAGGCATTGCTGCTGGCCGGCGGCAGCAGCGCGGGCAGTTCACCGGCGGGGCTGTCCACCTTGCTCCAGCGGGCGCGGGCCTGCAATTGGGGGTGCGCCCACACGCCCGCCATGTCGTTGACGCGCGCGTTCGCGATCTGGGCGTCTTCCAGCCGTTGCGTCACCTGTTCGATGGAAAGGTCGGCGAAGGCCGCCACGATCAGTGCCCGCAGGTCGTCGCGGTTCGCGGTGCGCAGCGAATTCGACAGGAAGCGCGGATCCTCCGCCAGTTCGGCCTGGCGCAGCACCTGCGCGCAGAACACCCGCCATTCGCGCTCGTTCTGCAGGCCCAGCATGATGGTGGAGCCGCCGCCCACCGGGAATGGCCCGTAGGGGTAGATCGACGCGTGCGCCGCGCCGGCGCGCACGGGCGGCGCGCCGCCGTCGAACGCGTAGTACATCGGGAAGCCCATCCATTCGACCATGCTCTCCAGCATGGAGACGTCCAGGCGGCTGCCCTGGCCGGTCTTCTGGCGCAGCAGCAGCGCGTTGAGGATGGCCGAGTAGGCATACATGCCGGCGGCGATATCCGCGATGGAACAGCCCGCCTTGACCGGATCGTCCTTCGTGCCGGTCACCGACAGGAAGCCGCTTTCGCTCTGGATCAGCAGGTCGTAGGCCTTCTTGTCCTGGTAGGGGCCGCCTTCGCCGTAGCCGGAGATGTCGCAGACGATCAGGCGCGGATACTTCTGGTGCAGGGCCTCGAAGGACAGGCCCAGCCGCGCGGCGGCGCCGGGGGCCAGGTTCTGCACCAGCACGTCGGCCGATTCCAGCAGGCGATCCATGATGCCGCCGGCCTCTTCGCGCTTGAGGTCCAGCGTCAGGCTTTCCTTGGAGCGGTTGGTCCAGACGAAGTGCGACGACAGGCCGCGCACGCGCTCGTCGTAGCCGCGCGCGAAGTCGCCGCTGCCCGGCCGTTCGATCTTGATGACGCGCGCGCCCATGTCCGCCAGCTGGCGGGTGCAGAAAGGCGCGGCGATGGCGTGTTCCAGGCTGACGACGGTAATGCCGTCCAGCGGACGAGGGGCCTGCTTGCTCATTCGGAGAACCTCAATTCGGCTTGGTGGGCCAGGGTGCCGTCCTGCTCGGCCCAGAGCTGGGCCAAGCCCGGCTCGGTCAAGCGGCCGGCGACCTGGAAGGGCGCGGGCGCGATCAGCGGACGCAGGCCCCGGTACGACAGATGGGTGGGACGCGCCTTGGGGTGCGCGCGCTGGAACGCGGCGACCATCTCCGTGGCGATCAGCGGGCCGTGCACCACCAGGCCGGGATAGCCTTCGGTGCCGGTCACGTAGGGATGGTCGTAGTGGATGCGATGGCCGTTGAAGGTCACCGCCGAATAGCGGAACAGCAGCACGGGCGACGGCTCGACCGTGTCGCGCCATTGCGACTCGGGCGCCGGCTCGCTGCCCGCGAGCTTGGGCGGCGTGGGCTGGCGGTAGACGATGTCCTGCTCTTCCTGGATGACGATTTCACCCGCCTGGTGGTAATCGTGGCGCACCGTCACGAACAGCAGCGCGCCGGTGCGGCCGGCCTTTTCCTTGACGTCGATGACGCTGGACACGCGCTCGGCCGGCACACCGACCTTCAGCGGCTGGCGGAATTCCACGCGCCCGCCCGCCCACATGCGGTTGCGGTCCTGGGCCGGCGGCAGGAACCCGCCGCGCGAGGGATGGCCATCCGTCCCCAACCCGTCCATGCCTACCGTGCTGATGAAGAACGCCCATTGCCACAGCGGCGGCAAGGCCTCGCCCTGGGCCGGCGCGGGACCGCCCAGGGTGGCCGCGATGCGCGCGGCATGGCCGGGGTCCATGGCGTCCGCTTTGCGTTCGCCGCTGCCGATCCATGCGGCCGGATCTGTAGTCGTCATGCCGATATCCTTAGGTGGGGTTTCGCAGCCTGAAGCATGCCCGCAACGCGTCCCCATTGTGAATTCGTTTTTCCTCAAGGCGGGGTTTGCGGCGCCTGAATCGGGACGGACTCCCGCCGCGGCGCGCCCGCGCCGTAATATATGGCCTATGCACTTCGACCTCGCCGACCTCCGCCTGTTCATCCACATTGCCGAATCCCCCAGCCTGACCCAGGCGGCCAAGCGGGCGCACCTGTCCCTAGCGGCCGTCAGCGTGCGGATCAAGGCGCTGGAAAACCAGCTGAATTCCCGCCTGCTGTACCGCGACAGCCGCGGCGTCGAAATCACGCCGGCGGGCCAGAAGCTGCTGCAGCACGCCCGGGTCATCATGCGCCAGGTGGACCACCTGAAACACGATTTTCAGGAACAGGCCGATGGCGATGCCGGCCACATCCGGATTTTCGCCAACACCACGGCGGTCACCGAGTTCATGCCGGACATCCTGGCGCAGTTCCTCTCCGGGCACCCCGGCGTCACCGTGGACCTCCAGGAGCGGCTCACGCGCGACATCGTGCGCGGCGTGCTGGACGGCACCACCGACCTGGGCATCGTGGCCGGGCCCGTGGACGCCCCCGAATTGCAGGCCATCCACTTCAGCACCGACAAGCTCGTGCTGGTGGTGCCCAACGGCCATCCGCTGCAAGACCAGGAAAAAATCAAGCTGGCCGATGCCGTGCGCTACCCGTTCATCACCATGCACGAAGGCTCCACCCTGGTGGCGTTCCTGCGCGATCAGCTGGAGCGCGTCGGCCAGCGCCTGCCGCAGCGCATCCAGCTCTACAGCTTCGACTCGATCTGCCGGATGGTGCAGGCGGGCGTGGGCATCGGCGTCATCCCCGACTCGGCCGCGCGCCGCTACGGCGCCGACATGAAGCTGCGCGTGGTGGAGCTGGACGAACCCTGGGTCGTGCGCGAACGCAAGCTGCTGGTGCGCGACGTAGACGCCCTGCCCGGTTGCGCCCGGGAACTGATCGAACAGATCCAGGCCCCGCGGGCGCCCTGACCGCCCGCCATTGCGGCGGCCGGCGAAGGCGCCGCGTCAGCGTCCGGTGAAGGCCGGCGCTCGCTTCTCGGCGAACGCCCGCATTCCTTCCAGGTAGTCGTCGGTATGCCCGAGTTCGCGCTGCAGGCGGCATTCCAGGTCGAACTGCTGGGCCAGCGTATGGCCGCTGGAGGCATGCAAGGCCGCCTTGGTGGCCGCGTAGGCCCGGGTGGGGCCTGCCGCCAGGGTGGCGGTCACCTCGGCCAGCGTGTCGGCCAGCGCCGCGTCCGGCACCACGCGCCAGATCAGTCCCCAGGATTCCGCCTGCGCGGCGCTCACCGCCTCGCCGAACAGCGCCGCGCCCATGGCCCGGGCCGAGCCGACCAGGCGCGGCAGGAACCAGGTGCCGCCGGCGTCGGGCAGCAGCCCAATCTTGCTGAAGGCCTGGATGAAGCGCGCGGACTCGACCGCGAATACCACGTCGCAAGCCAGCACCAGGCTGGCGCCCGCCCCCGCGGCCACGCCGTTCATGACGCACACCACCGGCACGGGCAAGGCGCGCAGGCGCTCGATGAGCGGCCGGTAGCGCTTCTGCAGCCCTTCGCCGAGATCGCGGCGCGAGCCGTCCTGCGCCGGCTTGCGCTCCCCCAGGTCCTGGCCGGCGCAAAAGCCGCGGCCGGCGCCAGTGATGACCAGGCCCCGCAGGCCCGGTTCGGCCTCCAGCGCGTCCAGCGCCCGCGCCAGCTCGGCGTGCATGGTCTCCGTGAAGCTGTTGAGGCGGTCGGGGCGGTCGAGCGTGATGCGGCCCACTCCGTCCTCCAACGAGTAGCGGATCTGCGTGTAGCCGCCGCCAGCGGCCGGGGCCGTCATGCCAGCACCTCCAGGACCGCCAGCTGCTCGGCGGTATCGCCCAGCAGCAGGTCCACCGCCGTCAGGCGCTTGAAATAGTCGCCCACTTCCAGTTCGTCCGTCATGCCCATGCCGCCATGCAGCTGCACCGCCATCTGCGCCACCAGCCGGCCCGCGCGCGCGGCCTCCAGCTTGGCGGAGGCAATCATGCGCCGGCGCTGGGCGGGATCGGTTTCGGTCAGGGCCGCCACCGCGACGTAGGCCATGGACAAGGCCAGCTCCCTGGCCACCAGCATCTCGGCCAGGCGGTGCTGCAGCGCCTGGAACGAAGCCAGCGGCTGCCCGAACTGCCGGCGCGTCTTCAGGTACTCCACCGTGATTTCCAGCAAGCGCTCCATGGCGCCGGCGGCGTGCGCGCACAAGGCCGCGGCCCCCCATTGCAGGGCCTGGGCCAGGGCGAACTCGGCCACCTCGCCCCGCGCCAGCAGGGCGTCGGGCGGCACCACGGCGCCGTCCAGGTCCAGGCGGGCGCAGCGGGCGCCATCCAGGGTGGGCGTGTCCGTCAGCCGCGCGCCTGCCGTGCCGGCGGGCACGGCCAGCAGCAGCGCGTCGCCATCGGCGCCCCGCGCGCTCACCAGCCAGGCCGAGGCCGCGCCGCCATGCCAGACCAGGTGCTTGGCGCCATCCAGCCGCCAGCCCTCGGCGGTCTCAATGGCCCGGCAATCCTGCGGATCCGCGTCGTAGCGGCGCCCCGGCTCCTGGTAGGCCACGCTGACGATGGCCTCGCCCGTCGCGATCGGCGGCAGCCAGCGGGCCCGCGCCTCGTCGCCGCAGGCATCGACCATTGCCGCGCCCATGACGGCGCTGGGGATGACGGGTTCGGACACCAGCCCGCGCCCCAGCTCCAGGTGCACCGGCAACAGGCTGGCCGGCACTTCGCCGAAACCGCCGAAATCCTGCGCGATGTTCAGCCCCAGCACGCCCAGTTCCGCCAGCGCGCCCCAGGCCTGCCCGTCCAGCGTGGCGGCGGCCTGCCGGGCGCGGCGCTGCGGGAAGGTCCATGCCTGTTCCACCAGGCGGCGCAGGCTGTCCGCCAGCATGCGCTGTTCTTCGGTATAGATGAAATCCATGCGTCGTGTTCCTGTCGGATTGCGCCCGGCCGGCCTACAGGCCCAGCACCTGGCGGGCGATGATGACCTTCTGCACTTCGGTGGTGCCGCCGTAGATGGAGGTCTTGCGCATGTCGGCATAGCCCGCGCCCGCCGCCGCGGCCATTTCAGGACCCGGCCCGTGCCAGGCGGCGTCGGCGAACATCCAGTCGGGGTCGTAGGGCCAGGCGTCGGGACCCGCCACTTCCATCTGCAGCATGGCCAGGTCCTGCTGTATCTCGGAGCCGCGTATCTTCAGCACCGACGCTTCGGGGCCCGGCGAGCCGTCGTTGCTGGAAGCCACCCGCAGCAACAGCATCTCCAGCGCCATGATGTCCACCTCGATGCGCGAGATCCGGTCGCGCATGCGGCTGTCCGACAGCAAGGGCCGTCCGCGCGAGCGCGCGTTTCCGGCCATGCTCTTCAGGATGCCCAGTTCGCGGTGGCAATGGCCCAGTCCGGCGATGCCGGTGCGCTCATGGCCAAGCAGGTACTTGGCGTAGGTCCAGCCCTGGCTCTCCTCGCCGACGAGGTTGGCCGCGGGCACGCGCACGTTTTCCAGCCACACCTCGTTCACGTCGTGCCCGCCATCCAGCGTGCGGATGGGACGCACGGTGACGCCAGGGGCGCGCATGTCCAGCAGCAGCATCGAAATGCCGCGCTGCGCCCGCGCGGCGGAGTCGGTGCGCGCGAGGCAGAACATCCAGTCGGCGTATTGCGCCAGCGTGGTCCAGGTTTTCTGGCCGTTGACCACGTAGTCGTCGCCGTCTCGCTCGGCGCGCGTCTTCAGCGAGGCCAGGTCGGATCCGGAGCCCGGCTCGGAATAGCCCTGGCACCACCAGTCCTCGACCCGCGGGATCCGCGGGAGGAAGCGGGCCTGCTGTTCGGCGCTGCCGTACTTCATCAGCACCGGACCGATCATGGACAGGCCGAAAGGCAGCAGCCGCGGCGCGCCCGCCTTGAAGCACTCCACCTCGAAGATCAGACGCTGCAGCGCGTTCCAGCCGGTGCCGCCGTGTTCGACGGGCCAGTTCGGCGCGCCCCAGCCGCGCTCGGCCAGGATGTTGTGCCAACGCACGTAGTCGTCGCGCTCCAGCCGCTGATGCCGCAGCACCTTGTCGCGGATGTCCCCGGGCAGCTCGGCCTCGGCGAACGCGCGCACCTCTTCGCGGAATCGGCGTTCCTGCGGCGTCCAGGTCAGGTTCATGGTCTACCTCCTTTTGCCGATATCTAGCCATGGACCGCCCCGCCCGGCAATCTGCCTCTCCCGAAGACCGGCTTCGGACAGGATGTAGGGCACCCGGCCACTACCGCCCGGCGGAAGGCCTGCTTCAGCAATGAAGAATGGCCCAACGCGCCGCCAGTGCCGACACTAGCCGCTGTTGCCACTGAACGAAAGGTCCCCTCGCATCATGACCCTTCCCGACCACCCCGACGCGCCGCAAGGCGTCGAAGCACAGTACCGAGAGGCCCTGGACCAGGGCCGCTTCCTCATCCAGCGCTGCGCCGGCTGCGACCGCGCCGTGTTCTACCCCCGCATGATCTGCCCGCATTGCGGCGCGGACGCGCTGGCCTGGGTCGAGCCCGACGGCGGCGGCACCGTCTACGCCACCACCGTCGTGCGCCGCAAGCCCGAAGCCGGCGGCGACTACAACGTGGCGCTGGTGGATCTGCGCGAAGGCGTGAGGCTGATGAGCCGGGTGGAAGGCGTGGCGCCGGAGTCCGTGCATATCGGCATGGCGGTGCGCGCCCGAGTGGCGCGGCAGGACGGGCGCGGCCTGGTGGTGTTCGTTCCCGGCAAGGAGGCGCAATGAAGCTCGACGATTTGCGCGGCGCCGTGGCGGTGGCCGGCGTGGGCCACGCCGGCCTGGGACAGGCCGCGGGCTATACGGAGATGGAAATCCTGGTGCAGGCCGCGCAGCGCGCGGTGGCCGACGCCGGCCTGTCCATGCGCGACATCGACGGCATCTGCACGGCCAGCGTGGCCGCGCCGATGTGGGCGATGCCGGTCATCGAACACCTGGGCATCTGCCCCACCTTCATCGACAGCACCATGCTGGGCGGCTCCAGCTTCGTCGCGCACCTGATGCCCGCGCTGCATGCGCTGGCATCGGGCCAGTGCAACGCGGTCCTGGTGTGCTACGGAAGCACCCAGCGCACCTCCACGCTCAGCCGCGCCGAGATCGGCCGCGTGCGCAAGCAGTTCGATCCCCAGCCCTATGAAACGCCCTACGATCCGCTGAGCCCCTTGTCTTCGTACGCGCTGGCGGCCTCGCGCCACATGCATCAGTACGGCACGCGCCGCGAGCACCTGGCGCAGGTGGCGCTGGCCGCCAACCAATGGGCCCAGCTGAATCCCGAGGCGCAACTGCGCGAACCCGCGACGCTGGAGCAGATCCTGGCCGCGCGGATGGTGTCCGATCCCCTGAGCGTGCGCGATTGCTGCCTGGTGACCGACGGCGCGGGCGCCTACGTGCTGGTGCGCGCCGACCGCGCGCGCGACCTGCCCCGCCCGCCCGTCTACGTGCTGGGCAGCGCCACCGCCGTCTGGAACCGGCAGATATCGTCCATGGAAGACCTCACCGTGACGGCCGCCGCCGAATCGGGCCGGCGCGCGTTCGACATGGCGCGCGTGACGCCCGGCGACATCGACGTGGTGGAACTCTACGACGCCTTCACCATCAACACCCTGCTCTTCCTCGAAGACCTGGGCTTCTGCGCCAAGGGCGAGAGCAAGGACTTCATCGCGGACGGCGCCATCGCGCCGGGCGGCAGGCTGCCCGTCAACACCAACGGCGGCGGGCTGTGCTGCGTGCATCCCGGCATGTACGGCGTCTTCATCATGATCGAAGCGGTGCGGCAACTGCGCGGCGAATGCGGCGCGCGCCAGGTTTCCGGGGCGCAGCTGGCGCTGGTGCATGGCAATGGCGGCACGCTGTCCAGCCAGTCCACGGCGATCCTGGGCACCCGGGCCGCGCTTTGAACGACAGGGTTCCCCCCATGCCACAAACCGCCAACCCTACCCGCATCCATCACGTGCTGGCCCGCCAGGCCAGCCAGCGGCCGGACGCCGTCTTCCTGTACGAGGAAGGCGGCGGCATCGTGAGCTATGCGCAATTCTGGCAGCGCGTGCAGGAGGCGGCCCGATGGCTGGAAGACCAGGGCGTGCGGCCCGGCCACCGCATCATGACGGTGGGCGAGAACTGCGCCGCCATGATCGCGGCCCTGTTCGCCTGCAGCGTGGCGGGGGCCTGGCCGGTGGGCGTGAACGCGCGCCTGTCCGCCCGTGAGATCGACACCATCCGCCGCCACGCGCAGCCGGAACTGACCCTCTACACCACAGGCGTCTCCGCCGACGCCCGCGCCCACGCCAGCGCCGCCGGCGCGGACGAGGCCGAGCCCGCGGTCTGGGGCGCGGGCTTGCAGGCCGTGCGGGCTGAGGCGCCCACCGCGCCTGAAACGGATGCCCGGGCGGACGACGTGGCCACCGTCATCTATACCTCGGGGACGACCGGCGCGCCCAAGGGCGTCATGGTGCCGCACGGCGGCCTGCTGCATTTCGCCCGGGTGTCGGCCGCGACGCGCCGCCTGGGTCCGCAGGACATCGGCTACGCGGCGCTGCCCATGTCGCATATCTTCGGCATCGCCACCGTGCTGATGGCCACGGCGCACGCCGGCGCCAGCCTGGTGCTGCGCAGCCGCTTCGATCCCGACGATGCCTTCAAGGCGCTGGCCTGCCCCGGCGTCACCATCCTGCAGGGCGTGCCCACCATGTTCAGCCGCATGCTGGCCGCGGCGCCGCCCAAGGCCAGGCTGCGCGCGCCCGCGCTGCGCTACGTGTACACCGGCGGCGCGGCCCTGGACCCGACGCAGAAGCGCGACGTCGAACGCTATTTCGGCCTGCCGATGCACCATGGCTACGGCATTACCGAATACGCCGGCTCCATGTTCGTCACCGACCTCGATACGCCCCGCGCCGATTGTTCCGCGGGATTCGCGGTCGAAGGCGTCGAGCTGCGCATCGGGTCGCCGGATGGCGGCACGCCCGCGCCCGGCGAACGCGGCGACATCCTGATCCGCGGCCCGGGCGTCATGCTCGGCTACTACCGCGACCCGGCGCAGACGGCGCAGGCCCTGCTGCCCGGCGGCTGGCTGCATACCGGCGACATCGGCTACGTCGACGCCGACGGCGCGCTCTTCATCGCCGGTCGCTCCAAGGACCTGATCATCCGCTCGGGCTTCAACGTCTACCCGATCGAGGTCGAGTCCGTGATCAATGCCTTTCCCGGCGTGCGCCTGTCCGCCGTGGTGGGCCGCTCGACGGCCGACCAGAACGAGGAAGTCATCGCCTTCGTTGAAACCCTGCCCGGCGCCTCGCTCGACGTCCAGCTGCTGACCCTGCACCTGCGGGCGCAGCTGGCGCCGTACAAGCGGCCCGCCATGATCATTCCCATCGACACGATTCCCACCACGGTCAGCGGCAAGATCCTGAAGCAGCCGCTGAAAGAAAGGCTGGCGTAACGCGGACTGGCAGCTCCGCTCCACGACCGGCCCAAGCACACAAGGAGACATGAGCATGCGCATCAAGACCCTGTTCGCCGCGGCAGCCGCCACGGCGATGATCACCGTCGGCCAATCGGCCTGGGCCCAGGCCGCCTACCCCGAGCGCCCCATCCGCCTGCTGGTGGGCTACGCTCCCGGCGGCCCCGTGGACACCACCGCCCGCGTGTTCGCCAAATACCTGGGCGACAAGCTCGGCCAGGCCGTGGTCGTGGAGAACCGCGCCGGAGCCAGCGGCATGATCGCCTCGGACGCCACCGCCAAGGCGACGCCCGACGGCTACCTGCTGGGTTTCGCCGCCAGCCCCACGCTCACCATGTCGCCGCTGGTCCAGCGCAGCACGCTGTTCGATCCTCGCAAGGACTTCTCGCTCATCGGGCTGGTCGTGGACTACGCCAACGTGCTGCTGATCGGCCCGCAGATCCCCGCCAAGAACGTGGGCGAACTCGTCAGCTACGCGCGGGCGCATCCCGACGCCATCTCCTTCGGATCGGCCGGCATCGGCGCGTCCAACCACCTGTCGGCCGAGCTCCTGAAAAAGCAGGCCGACGCCCCCATGCTGCACGTGCCCTACCGCGGCAACTCCCCCGCCATGATGGACGTCGTGAGCGGCAAGGTGACGTTCATGTTCGACATCACCAGCACCGCCATCCCCTTCATCAAGAGCGGCAAGGCGCGCGCGCTCGCGGTGACGTCGCGCACCCGCAATCCCGAGCTGCCCGACGTGCCCACGATGATCGAGGCCGGCATGAAGGACTACGAAGTCGTCGGCTGGTACGCGCTGGTGGGCCCTAAGCAGCTGCCCGAGGCCGTGTCCGCGCGCCTGGTGCGGGCGCTGGCTGACGTATCCAAGGACCCCGCGTTCCGCCAGGCCATGACCGAGGGCGGCTACGCCATCAACAACGGAGACTCGAAAGCCCTGCAGGCGCGCATCGACCGCGAATACGCCTTGTGGGCCGACGTCATCCAGAACGCCAACATCCAGGCCAACTGACCCCCACGGAGCGCCATGATGAACCCGCCGCCCGCCCTGCGCGACCACACCCGCCTGCCGGTCATCGGCGCCCCCATGTTCCTGGTCTCGGGCCCCGAACTGGTGGTCGCGCAGTGCGGCGCGGGCATCATCGGAACGTTTCCCTCCCTCAACGCCAGGCCGCAGGATCAGCTGAACGCCTGGATCTCCCGCATCGAAGAGGGCCTGGCGGCGCGCCGCCGCGCCGACCCGGACGCCAAGGTGGCGCCTTACGGCGTGAACCTCATCGTCCATCCCAGCAACGCGCGCTGGGAGGGCGACCTGGCCATCTGCGCCGAGCGCCGCGTGCCCCTGCTCATCACCTCGTTGCAGGCGCCCGAAGCCGCGGTGCGCGCGATGCATCCGCAAGGCGGCCTGGTCTTCCACGACGTCACCACCGTGCGCCACGCCAAGCGCGCGCTCGACGCCGGCGTGGACGGCCTGATCCTGGTTGCTTCCGGCGCGGGCGGGCATGCCGGCCGGGTGAATCCCATCGCGCTGGTCAACGAAATACGCGCCTTCTACGACGGCCCGCTGGCGCTGTCGGGTTGCATCAGCCACGGCAAGGACATCCTGGCCGCTCAGGTGCTGGGCTGCGATTTCGCCTACATGGGCACGCGCTTCATCGCCACGCAGGAATCGCTGGCGGGCGACGCATACCGCGAGATGGTGCTGCGGGCGCAGGCCGCCGACGTGGTCTACACCCCTTATTTCTCGGGCGTGCCGGCGAACTATCTGTCGGCCAGCATCCTGGCCGCGGGGCTCGATCCCGCCGAGCTCGCGAACCAGGGCGAGGCCCCTCCTCCGAACCTGGACAAAAGCTCGCGTCCCAAGGCCTGGAAGGATGTCTGGAGCGCCGGCCAGGGCGTGGGCGCGGCGCAGGAGATCCTGCCGGTGGAGACGCTGGTGGCGCAACTGGAAGCCGAATACCTGAGCGCGCGGGCGGCGCTGGCGCGCTAGACGCGCCGGCCCAGGCCGTTGCCGCGCCCGGGCCGTTGCGCGGGCGGGGCGGCGCCGCTCTTTATTCCAGCTTGATGTTCGCCGCCTTGATCACGTCGCGCCACTTCACGATCTCGGCCTGGACGAACTCGCCGAATTGCGCCGGCGTGCCGGGCCGGGGCTCCGCGCCCGCGGCGATCATGCTCTGCGCGGTGGCGGGGTCCGACAACACCTTCACCATGTCGGCGTTCAGGCGGCTGACGATGGCGGCCGGCGTGCCCTTGGGCGCCATCACGCCGCTCCACGAATAGGCCTCGTAGCCCGGCAGGCCCGACTCCGCTATCGTCGGCAGCTCCGGCAGCATGTCCGAACGCGAAGGATTGCCCACGCCCAGGGCCCGCACCTTGCCGGCCTTCAGGTGCGGAACGGCGGACGGCCCGTCGGCGAACATCAGCTGCACCTGGCCGCCCAGCAGGTCCTGCATGGCGGGCGCGCTGCCCCGGTAGGGCACATGCTGGATCTTCACGCCGGCCATCGCATTGAAGAGTTCCCCCGCGAGGTGGGTGCCGCCGCCGGTTCCGGAGGAACTGAAGGACAGCTTGCCCGGATTGGCCTTGGCGTAGGCGATCAATTCGCTGACGGAATTGACCGGCAGCGAGGGATTGACCACCAGCACGATCGGAAAGACCGCGGCCATGCCCACCGGCTCGAAATCGCGACGGATGTCGTAGCTGAGGTTATCGCGCAGGCTGGGCAGCACCGCGTGGTGGATAGAGGCGAAGAAGAAGCTGTAGCCGTCGGGCTCCGCCTTGGCGGCGAACTGCGCGCCCACGATGCCGCCCGCGCCGGAGCGGTTGTCCACCACGGTGGGAACGGACCACAACTGGCCCAGCGGCTGCGTGGTGAAGCGGGCCGTGGTGTCCACCGGCCCGCCCGCGGGGAAGGGCACGATGAAGGTCACGGCATGGCCCGGCCAGGCGGCGGCCCGGGCCCAGGAAGGAATGATGGCGGCGGCGCATGCGGCGCCCAGCCCCGCGATGGCGCGGCGGCGTTGAGTATCGATCACGGCGGTCTCCTGGGTCTTTTTATGCCGCGGTCCGGCCAGGGGAACCCGGGCCTGCCGCGCCGCCTATTATTTTCCGAATGCGCGCGCGCCGCTACACATTTCCGGAAGCCCCTCTTTCGCACGGCGTTCGCGTTCGGTCACCGGACACTATCTCGTCCGGACGGCGTAGCGCGTATGGCCCGGCAGGCTACTGACCGCGCGCGGCGCGCTGCAAATGCCCAATGAAGCACTCTGCGAAGCTGGGCAGGTCGCGCCCGCGTTGGCGGCACAGCAGCCGGTCGCGCAGGGCCCAGGCGTCGTTCAGTTTCAGCACGTGCAGCGAATCGGGCCGGCTGTAGCGCGCCGCGCAGGCGCGCGGCACCACGGCGATGCCGGCACCGGCCTCCACCATTCGGCATACCGCCTCGAAGCTGCCCACGTGCACGCGCTGGCAGATGCGTTTGCCCAGGCCGCTGGCGATGTCTTCGAGGAAGGTCTGGATGGCGCTGTCGGGATGGATGCCCACGAACTGATAGGCGTCCACCAGATCCACGAAATGCGCGGACGCCTGCGAGGCCAGCGGATGGTCCAGCGACGTCACCACCGTGAGCTCATCGCGAAACAATGGCGTGACGTCCAGTCCTTCCACGTCGATATTGCCGGCCACCAGGCCCAGGTCGCCCGCGCCCGCGCGGATCGCGATGACGATGTCGCCCGAGATCTTCTCTTCCAGCTCCACGTCCACGTCCGGGTTTTCCGCCAGGAAAGTGGAGAGCGCGTCGGCCAGGAAGGAATTGGTGGCCGTGGTGTTGGCCAGCAGGCGCAAGCGCCCCTTCAGGCCGTTCGCGTAAGGCTGGAGATCGGCGTTCAGGCATTCGAGCTGCCGAAAAACGGCGTTGGCGTGCTTGAGCAGCACTTCTCCCGCCGGGGTCAGCGCCACGCCCGTGGCCATGCGCACCAGCAGCCGCGCCTTGAACGCCTCTTCCATGTTCTTCACACGGGCGCTGGCCGCCGGCAGCGACAGAAAGGTCCGCTCCGCCGCTCGGGTCAGGTTGAGTGTTTCTCCCACGTTCAAAAACAAACGCAGGTCGGTCAGGTCATGTCTCATGTTCCACCACGCAGAAGGGGGTCATTTCTAATTTTGAATTCTGCGAAAGCCTTGCCGAATCTACCATGGGGCATTCGCATAAACCAGACGGGTTGATGCGGAACTGTTTTCCACGCGGCGCGCGCGCCGCAGCAAAGGAGTCACCCACAATGAGCGGTATCGTTTCCGGCAAGGTAGTGATCGTTACCGGCGCAGGCGGCGGCATCGGCCGCGCCGTCGCGCTGGCCATGGCGCAGGCCGGCGCCAAGGTGGTGGTGAACGACATCGGCGTATCGCTCACGGGCGAAGGCGGCGCGGAAGGCCCGGCGCAGGCCGTGGTCAAGGAAATCGTCGCGGCCGGCGGGCAGGCGGTGGCCAACACCGACAGCGTGGCCGCGTACGACAGCGCCAGTCGCTGCGTGCAGGCCGCCATCGACGCATACGGACGCATCGACGCCGTGGTCAACAACGCCGGCAATCTGCGCGACCGCGTGTTCCACAAGATGAGCGAAGAGGAATGGCGCCAGGTGCTCGACGTGCACCTCAACGGCTCGTTCTTCATGAGCCGCGCCGCCGCGCCCTACTTCCGCGAACAGGAATCCGGCGCGTTCGTGCACATGACGTCCACCTCCGGCCTCATCGGCAACTTCGGCCAGGCGAACTACGCGGCCGCCAAGCTGGGCATCGTCGCGCTGTCGAAATCCATCGCGCTGGACATGGCGCGCTACAACGTGCGCTCCAACTGCATCGCGCCGTTCGCCTGGAGCCGCATGACCAGCTCCATTCCGGCGGAAACCGACGAAGAGAAGGCGCGCGTCGAAAAGCTGAAGAAAATGGAGGCCGGCAAAGTCGCGCCCATGGCCGTTTATCTCGCCAGCGACGCGGCCAGCGAGATCACCGCGCAGATCTTCGCCGTGCGCGCCAACGAGATCATGCTGATGAGCCAGCCGCGGCCGCTGCGCACCGTGCACCACGGCGAAGGCTGGACGCCCGAGCGCATCGCGGAAATCGCGGTGCCCGCCATGCGCAAGCACTTCTACGCGTTGGAGCGCTCGCCCGACGTGATCGACTGGGATCCGATCTGAGGCCGCCATGCCCCTGGACTATGCAACCGTGAAGAACTGGCGCTTCGACGAAGTGCGCCAGCGGTACGACGAAAAAGACACCATGCTGTACGCGCTCGGCATTGGCCTCGGGCAGGATCCCGAAGACACCGGCCAACTGCGCTACGTCTACGAAAAGGACTTGCAGGCGTTTCCCACCCTGAGCGTGGTGCTGGGCTACCCGGGCTTCTGGGTCCGGGATCCGCGCGCCGGCATCGACTGGGTCAAGGTCGTGCATGGCGAACAGCGGCTGACCGTGCACGCGCCGCTGCCGGCCGCGGGCGTGGTCACGGGCAAAAGCCGCAACACGCACGTGATCGACAAGGGCGCGGACAAGGGCGCCATCGTCGTCACCGAACGCACGCTGCATGGCGAGGACGGCGCCTGCCTGGCGACCCTGCAGCAAAGCACTTTCTGCCGCGGCGACGGCGGCTTCGGCCAAGGCGATGCCAGCCCCCCGCCCCTGCCCGTCGCGCCCGACCGCGAGCCTGACCTGCGCTGCGAACTGCGCATCCCGCCGAACGCCGCCTTGCTGTACCGGCTGAACGCGGACCGCAATCCGCTGCATGCCGATCCGGAAGTGGCGCGCCAGGCCGGCTATCCCCGGCCCATCCTGCACGGCCTGTGTTCCTACGGCCTGGCGGCGCACGCGATCGTGAAAACCTGCTGCGGCTACGACGCATCCCGCCTGGCCAGCCTGAACACGCGCTTCTCGGCGCCCGTGTATCCCGGCGAAACCCTGCAATGCGACCTCTGGCGAATGCCGGACGGGCAGATCCGCTTTCTTGCGCGCGCCCTCGAACGCAACGTGGTCGTGCTGAGCAACGGCACCGCGGAGCTGCGGCCATGACGCGGCCGCCCGCTCTCGACGGCATCCGCGTGCTGGACCTGTCGCGCATCCTGGCCGGCCCCTGGTGCACGCAAAACCTGGCCGACCTGGGCGCCGACGTCATCAAGGTCGAACGCCCGCGCGTAGGCGACGACACGCGCGCCTGGGGCCCGCCCTTCCTCAAGGACGGCAACGGCCAGGACACCAACGAATCCGCCTACTACCTCAGCACCAACCGCAACAAGCGCTCGATCGAGGCCGACATGGCCACGCCGGAAGGCGCGGCCCTGATCCGCGAGCTGGCGGCCGTGTCCGACATCCTGGTCGAGAATTTCAAGGTGGGCGGCCTGGCCCGGTACGGCCTGGACTACGAGAGCCTGAAGGCGATCAATCCGCGCCTGATCTATTGCTCGGTCACGGGGTTTGGACAAGACGGCCCCTACGCCCAGCGGCCCGGCTACGACTTCATGATCCAGGGCATGGGCGGCCTGATGAGCATCACCGGCGAACGCGACGACCTGCCCGGCGGCGGCCCGCAGAAAGCGGGCGTGGCCGTCACCGACATCGTCACCGGCATGTATGCCACGGTGGCGGTGCTGGCGGCCTTGCAGGAACGGCACCGCAGCGGCCTGGGCCAGCACCTGGACATCGCGCTCCTCGACAGCCACGTGGCCTTGCTGGCCAACCAGAACTCCAACTACTTCAACTCCGGCGTGGCGCCCTCCCGCGCCGGCAACGCGCACCAGAACGTCGTGCCCTACCAGGTATTCGCCGCCAGCGACGGCCACTTGATCGTGGCCACGGGCAACGAATCGCAGTACCGCGCCTACTGCGCCGCCATCGGCAGGCCCGACCTGGGCGACGACCCGCGCTACGCCACCAACCGCCTGCGCGTCCTGAACCGCGTAGCGCTGATCGACACGCTGGCGGCAATCATGCGGCAGGGCCGCCGCGACGACTGGATCGCCAAACTGGAAGCCGTGGGCGTGCCTTGCGGCCCCATCAACGACATCGCGCAGGCGTTCGCACATCCGCAGGCGCAGGCCAGGCAGTTGCGCCGCGACCTGCCGCATCCGGCCGGCGGCATCGCCGCCGTCACCGCCAGCCCCTTGCGGTTCTCGGCCTCGCCGGTCGCGTACCGCCGCGCCCCGCCGCTGCTGGGCGAGCACACCGAGGAAGTGCTGCGCGACGTGTTGGGGAAATCGGCCGAAGCGATAGCCGCGTTCAAGGCGGCCACCGCGAGGGCGGACTAGGACGGCGCAGCCCGCAACGTCCTGCAGGTCCTGCAAGCCGGATAGGCTCAAAAAGAAAATGGCCGCTGATTCCAGCGGCCATTTTCAGGTCAGGTCAGGTCAACCCGTTACGCCACGGCGACGGGAATCTTGCCGATCTTGGCCTGCCATTCCTTGGGTCCGGTCGTGTGGACCGAGGTGCCCTGGGCGTCGACCGCCACCGTCACCGGCATGTCCTTCACGTCGAACTCGTAGATGGCTTCCATGCCCAGGTCGGCGAAGCCGAGCACCTTGGCGCCGCGGATGGCCTTGGACACCAGGTAGGCAGCGCCGCCGACGGCCATCAGGTAGGCCGAGCCGTGCTTCTTGATGGACTCGATCGCGACCGGGCCGCGCTCGGACTTGCCGATCATGGCGATCAGGCCGGTCTGCTCCAGCATCATGTCGGTGAACTTGTCCATGCGCGTGGCGGTGGTGGGACCGGCCGGGCCCACCACTTCGTCGCGCACCGGATCGACCGGGCCGACGTAGTAGATGACGCGGTTGGTGAAGTCCACGGGCAGCGGCTCGCCCTTGGCCAGCATGTCCTGGATGCGCTTGTGCGCGGCGTCGCGGCCGGTCAGCATCTTGCCCGACAGCAGCAGGGTCTGGCCCGGCTTCCAGCTGGCGACTTCTTCCTTGGTCAGCGTGTTCAGGTCGACCTGCTTGGACTTGTTGTAGTCCGGCGCCCAGTGCACTTCCGGCCATTCGGACAGCGACGGCGGGTCGAGGCGGGCGGGGCCCGAGCCGTCCAGCTCGAAGTGCGCGTGGCGGGTGGCGGCGCAGTTCGGGATCATGGCGACGGGCTTGGAAGCCGCGTGCGTCGGGAACGTGTTGATCTTGACGTCGAGCACCGTGGTCAGGCCGCCCAGGCCCTGCGCGCCAATGCCCAGCGCGTTGACCTTTTCATACAGTTCGATGCGCAGCTCTTCCAGCTTGTTCTGCGGGCCGCGGGCCAGCAGTTCGTACATGTCGATGTCTTCCATCAACGACTGCTTGGCCATCAGCATGGCTTTTTCGGCGGTGCCGCCGACGCCGATGCCCAGCATGCCCGGGGGGCACCAGCCGGCGCCCATCGTGGGAACCGTCTTGAGCACCCAGTCCACCAGCGAATCGCTGGGGTTCAGCATGGCGAACTTGGACTTGTTTTCCGAACCGCCGCCCTTGGAAGCGACTTGCACGTCGACCTTGTCGCCCGGGACAAGTTCGACGTGCAGGATACAGGGCGTGTTGTCGCGGGTGTTCTTGCGCGCAAACAGCGGGTCGTCCAGCACGGAGGCGCGCAGCGGGTTGTCGGGATTCAGGTAGCCGCGGCGCACGCCCTCGTCACAGAGCTCCTGCAGCGTGCGCTTGGTGTCGAAGCGCACGTTCATGCCCACCTTGAGGAAGACGTTCACGATGCCGGTGTCCTGGCACAGCGGACGCTTGCCTTCGGCGCACATGCGCGAATTGGTCAGGATCTGGGCCATCGCATCGCGCGCGGCCGGGCTTTCCTCGCGCTCGTAGGCGCGCGCCAGGTGGCGGATGTAGTCCACGGGGTGGTAGTAGCTGATGAACTGGATCCCGTCGGCGATCGACTGGACGAAGTCTTCTTCTTTAATGATGACTGACATGGCGATTGACTGTCTGAATGGAAAACCGGAAAACACGGCCGGCCGGGCCGGCCGCAAGGGAAAAATGACCGTGCCGCCGCCGGGCCGCCCCTAGGCGGCAACGGCTCGCCGGGGGCAGCGGGCCGCGCGGCGGGGAACGTCGTTTACTTGCCTTGCCAGACCGGCTTGCGCTTCTCGGCGAAAGCGGTCGCGCCTTCCTTGGCGTCGGCGGACGAAAAAATATGGGCGATCAGCGGGCGCTGGCGGTCGAACATGCCTTCCTGGTCCCAGTCGCCCGACTGCGACACGATGCTCTTGGCGGTCTGCACGGCCAGCGGGCCGTTCTCGACGATGCCGCGGGCCAGTTCCAGCGCGCCGGCCAGCGCGCCGCCCGGCTCGGTCAGGCGGTTGACCAGGCCGAAGGAATGGGCGCGGTCGGCCGTCAGCATTTCGCCGGTCAGGATGACCTCCATGGCGATATGGTACGGCAGGCGGCGCGGCAGGCGCAGCATGCCGCCGGCGCCGGCCACCAGGCCGCGCTTGACTTCGGGCAGGCCGAACTTGGCGTTGCTGGCGGCCACGATCAGGTCGGAAGCCAGGGCCATTTCGCAACCGCCGGCCAGCGCGTAGCCTTCGACGGCGGCGATCAGCGGCTTCTTGGGCGGCCGTTCGTTCAGGCCGGCGAAGCCGCGGCCTTCCACGTAGGGGCGCTGCCCGGACTTCGCGAAGGCCTTCAGGTCCATGCCCGAGGAGAACGTGCCCCCGCCGCCCGTCAGGATGCCGATGCGCACGTCGTCGCGGCTGTCCAGCTGGTCCAGCGCGGCGGCCATGGCCTGCGCGGTTTCCAGGTTGATGGCGTTCTTGGCTTCGGGACGGTTGATCGTGATGATCTGGATGCCGTCGGTGACTTCCACCTTGATCAGGTCGGACATGGGGTTGCTCCTTCCGGGTTTTATATAAGACTGGCTCAGACCGGCATCATACGACCAATGCGCCGCGCAGGCTGGCGCCCCGCCCTGGTCAGTATATTCACCAGCCCGCGCCGGGCTGCCCGCATTGCCCCGCGCCCCGGGAACCGCCGCTGCGGGCGGCTGGACGGGGACGGAACACCGCGCAACGGGGCGCGGCCGGTCAATATAGTGATCGCCCCGCCGCAGCCGTGAAACAAGGCGCGGCCCCGCTCTTATAGTGACCGCCACCCGCAACACATCCGTCACGAAGAGCCTTCCATGTCCGCAGCAAGCCAACTGAATTACGTCAAATCGCCCGCCGCCCGCGCCGAAGACAGCGCCAGCGCCATCGAGGATACGGTGCGCGAAATCATCGCCCAGGTCCGAGCGCGCGGCGACGCCGCCGTGCGCGAATACTCCCTGAAGTTCGACGGCAAGGACACGCCGGCGCTGGAGGTGTCCATGGAGGTCCGGCTGCAGGCCGTCGCCGACCTGGACGCGCAGACCCGCGAAGACACCGAGTTCGCCATCGAACGCGTCCGGGCGTTCGCCCAGGCGCAGTTGGCCACCGTGCTGCCCCTGGAAATCGAGACGCTGCCCGGGCTGCACCTGGGACATCGCGTCATCCCGGTGCAGCGCATCGGCGCCTACGTGCCCGGCGGCCGCTACCCGATCCTGTCAGCGCCCGTCATGACCATCGTTCCCGCCAAGGTCGCGGGCTGCGAGGAGGTGATCGCCTGCCTGCCGCCGGGCGCCCACCCCGCGATGATCGCCGGGTGCCACCTGTCCGGCGCCGACCGCATCTTCCTGGTGGGCGGCGCCCAGGCCATCGCGGCCATGGCCTGCGGCACCGAGTCCGTTCCGGCCGTGGACAAGATCGTCGGCCCCGGCAACGCCTACGTCAACGAAGCCAAGCGCCAAGTGTTCGGCGAAGTCGGCATCGACCAACTGGCCGGCCCCAGCGAGATCTTCGTGGTGGCCGACGAAACCGGCGACGCCGATATGATCGCCACCGACCTGCTGGCGCAGTCCGAGCACGATGTGCGCACGCGCGTCGGCCTGATCACCACCAGCGCGGAGCTGGCGCGCGCCACGCTGGAGGCCGTGGAACGCCAGCTGCGGGACCTGCCCACCGCGCCCGTCGCGGCGCGGGCCTGGGCCGATTACGGCGAAATCGTGCTGTGCGAGGACGAAGCCGCCATGCTGGCCTACTCGGACCACGTCGCCGCCGAACACCTGCAGGTCCATACCCGCGATCCGCATGCCACGGCGGCCAAGCTGCGCAACTATGGCTCGCTGTTCATCGGGACCCTGGCCAGCGTGGTGTATTCGGACAAATGCTGCGGCACCAACCACACCCTGCCCACAATGCGGGCGGGCCGGTACACCGGCGGCCTCTGGGTGGGATCGTTCCTGAAGATCTGCACCCACCAATGGCTCGACGCGCGCGGCGTGGCCGCCGTGGCGCCGCCGGCCGAGCGCCAGAGCCGCACCGAAGGCATGGAGGGCCATCGCCGCGCGGCCGCGCTGCGCATGGCCTGATTGCCGCGGCCGCGCCGGGCAGCCACGCCCGGCGCGGCCGCGAACGCCTACCGTCAAACAAGGGGAAAACAATGAAACTCGGCATCATCATCGGCGCCCTGGCGCTCGCGGGCGCAGGACTCGCCGCGCCTGTCCTGGCGCAACAAACCTATCCGTCGCGGCCCATCAAGCTGGTCGTGCCTTTCCCGCCCGGCGGCACCACCGACGTGCTGGCCCGCAGCATCGCCGATCCGCTGGGCAAGCTGCTCAAGCAAACCGTAGTCGTGGAAAACCGCAACGGCGCGGCCGGCCGGATCGGCAGCGAATACGTGATCCGCTCGGACCCGGACGGCTACACCCTGGGCATCGCCACGGTCAGTTCCCATGCGGTGACGCCGGTGGTCTACGACAACATCTCGTACGACGTTACGCGCGATCTGGCTCCGATCACCAAGCTGGCATCCGTGCCCAACGTGCTGACCATCGGACCCGCCATCCCGGCCCGGGACATGGCGTCGTTCGTGCAATTGCTCAAGAACAAGCCCAACGTCTATACCTACGGTTCCGCCGGAACGGGCTCCGAGGCCAATATGATGGGCGAACTCTTCAAACTCAGCACCGGCACGGAAATGATGCACGTTCCCTACCGCGGCTCCAGCCCCGCGCTCCAGGACGCCCTGGGCGGGCAGATCGCCGCGGTGTTCGATAATCTGCCGTCGTCCCTGCCCTTCATCCGCAGCGGCGACCTGAAGGCGCTGGCCATCGCCTACCCGCAGCGCATCCCGGCCCTCCCCGATGTCCCCACGTTCGCGGAGGTGGGCATCCCCGAGGTCAACGATGCGTCGTGGTTCGGCCTGGTCGCGCCCAAGGACACGCCGCCCGCGATCGTGGACCAGCTGTACCGGGCGGTCGCGCAGGTCCTGGCCATGCCCGAGGTCCGCGAGAAACTGGCCGGTTTCTCGGCCGTGCCGGTGGGCAATCCGCCCGCGGAGTTCGCCGCGCAGCTCAAGGCCGAGATCGACAAGCAGCGGGCGACGGCACAGCGCGCCCACATCAGCCTGAAATAGCCACAAGGGCCTGGAAGGCCCTGCCTACGGAGAGACCAGCCCATGCCTGCCCGCTACCGCATCCTGGTGGGACAGTTGTTCCAGGAGACGCACGGATTCACCCCGGCAAGCACGCCCTTGTCCGCCTTCGAGATCGAGCGGGGAGCCACCATGCTGGGCGCCAATGCCAACGCCGACTCGGTGCTGGGCGGGATCCTGCGCACGCTGGAGGCGCGGGGCTGCGCCGCCGTGCCCACGCTCGCCGCCCGCGCCCGGCCCGGCGGACGGGTGGAGGACGCCGCGTACGCAACGCTGCGCGCCGGCATCCTGGATGCGGCGCGCGCCGGCGGCTTCGATGCTATCGCGCTCTGTCTGCATGGCTGTATGCAGACCGCCAGCCTGGACAGCGCCGAGGCCGATCTGCTGGCCGGCTTACGCGCCATCGTCGGCCCGGACATGCCTATCGTGGCGGGTTTCGATCTGCACGCCCATGCCGTTCCCGAGCTGCTCGGCCATCTGGATTTCGCCTCGGCGTACAAGACCAACCCGCATGCCGACGCGGCGGAAACCGGCGCGCGGGTGGCGGGGGAACTGCTGCGCATGCTGGAGACGGGCGAAAGGCCCGCGGGCGTCAGCGCGCTGGTGCCGATGCTGACCCGGGGCAACGACGAAACCGCGCAGGGCCCGCTGGCCGAACTCCACGCGCGGGCCCAGGCCGCCGCGCGCGCCGGCCACGGCATCCTCGACGTCTCGATCTTCAACGTCAACCCGTTCATCGACGGCGCCGGCGTAGGGCAAACCGTGCTGGTCTACGCCCGCGACGCCTCGGCGCTGCCCCGCGCCCGCGCGCTCGCCGCCGACCTCGCGCAATCGATCTGGGACGGGCGCGACCGCTACGTGCACGCGCTGCCCGACATCGACACGCTGCTGCGGCAACACGACGGCTCGCCGCGGCGGTTGATCGTGGGCGACTTCGGCGACCGGGTGCTGGCGGGCGGGCCTGGCGACAGTCTGCACGTGCTGGACCGCGCCCTGGCGCTGACCCGGCGGCGGGTGGCCGCCATCGTCACGGATCCCGAAGCGCTGCGCCAGTGCCAGCAGGCCAGCCTCGGCGCCCAAGTGGAACTGGCGGCTGGCGGCCGATACAGCGCGGACTGCGCGGCGGTCACGGTATCGGGCCGGGTGGCGGCCCTGGGCGACGGCACCTTCCGCAACCGCGGCGCCTTCATGCGGGGGGCAACCCTGCTGCTCGGTCCCCATGCGGTGCTTCGCAACCCGCGCTATGACCTGCTGATCACCCAGGAGGCGGTCATGTCGCAGGATCCGGGCTGCTACCTGGACGCCGGCATCGACCTGGACGCCATGGACCTCATCGTCGTGAAGTCGGGCTACCACTTCAAGCTGGCCTTCGCCGACATGGGCGAGTGCGCCTGCGCCGAGACCCCGGGCCTGACGGGCTACCACCCCGAGCGGCTCCCCTTCGAGCGGGCCAGGCCGCTCTACCCGCTGGACCGATTCTCGTACCGTCCCCGGATAACCGATCTCCGCCCGCCGCGGGCATCGCCCCCGTGACCGCCGTCCGTGTATCCTGCAAGCCCGAACGACACCCGGTCCCGTGACCGGCCCGCAGGAGGAGACACGATGCCGAGAATCGGGGCAGACATCAGGGAATTACGCCGCCGCCGCGGCTTGGGCATACGCGAAGTGGCACAGCGTTCGGGCGTGTCGCACGCCTCGATCTCCCTGATCGAGCGCGACAAGATCAGCCCCTCGCTCGACACGCTGGCGGCCGTGCTGGATGCCTTGGGCACGACCATCGTCGGTTTTTTCTCGAACAGCCGGCTGCTGGTGGCCGAATCGCCGTTCTACGGCCCCGAGGACCTGCCCGAAATCGGCAATCCGAACGCGATTTCCTACCGCATGATAGGAAGCCGCTACGCCAATCGCGCCATGCTCATGATGCAGGAGCGCTACCTGCCCGGGGCCGACACCGGGGAACTGTTCAGCCATCCGGCCCAGGAAGCCGGCCTGGTGCTCTCGGGCGCGGTGGAGGTAACGGTGGGCGACAAGACCCGCGTACTGCAAGCCGGCGACTCCTACTACTTCGACAGCCGCGTCCCGCACCGCTTCCGCAACGTCCACGACGGCCCCAGCGAAATCGTCAGCGCGGTCACGCCGCCTACCTACTGACGGCCGGCGCGGGGCGGATTTTGGCCCGAACCGGCCCGGGCGGGCGCCCTGCCGGGACGGACCGCCCCGGCGCCAGTTAAAATGCCAGGTTTCCCACGCCCAGGGCAAGCCTTGCCCGGCGGCCGAATTCCAAGAATCCTATGCTCACCTTTCAGCAAATCATCCTTACGCTCCAGGAATACTGGGACAAGCAGGGTTGCGCCCTGCTGCAGCCCTACGACATGGAAGTCGGCGCCGGTACTTCGCATACCGCCACGTTCCTGCGCGCCATCGGCCCGGAACCCTGGCGCGCCGCCTACGTGCAGCCCTCGCGCCGCCCCAAGGACGGCCGCTACGGCGAAAACCCCAACCGCCTGCAACACTATTACCAATACCAGGTGGTGCTGAAGCCCGCGCCCCCGGAAATCCTGGACCTCTATATCGGTTCGCTGAAGGCGCTGGGCATCGACCCCACGCAGCACGACATCCGCTTCGTCGAGGACGACTGGGAAAACCCCACGCTCGGCGCCTGGGGCCTGGGCTGGGAAGTCTGGCTCAACGGCATGGAAGTCACCCAGTTCACCTACTTCCAGCAAGTGGGCGGCCTGGACTGCACGCCGACCACCGGCGAGATCACCTACGGCCTGGAACGCCTGGCCATGTACCTGCAGGACGTGCAAAGCGTGTACGACCTGGTCTGGACCGAAGGCGCCAACGGCAACCGCGTGCTGTACCGCGACGTGTTCCACCAGAACGAGGTGGAGCAGTCCACCTACAACTTCGAGCATTCGTCGGCCGAGATGCTGTTCGCGCACTTCAATGACTACGAAGCCGAGGCCAAGCGCCTGATGGACGTGCCGCTGGCATTGCCGGCCTACGAGGCCGCGCTGAAGGCCGCGCACACCTTCAACATGCTGGACGCGCGCGGCGCGATCAGCGTCACCGAGCGCGCCGCCTACATCGGCCGCATCCGCAACCTGTCGCGCGCCGTCGCGCAGGCCTACTACGATTCCCGCGAACGACTGGGCTTTCCCATGCTGGGCCGCGACAAGGCCGCCGGGGAGGCAGCATAAATGATGACGAACATCCGCCCGCTGCTGGTCGAACTGCTGACCGAAGAACTCCCGCCCAAGGCCCTGCAGAAGCTGGGCCAGGCCTTTGCCGAAGGCGTCCGCGCCACGCTGGACCGCCACGGCCTGCTGGCCGGCGGCTGCGTCGCGACCGCGTACTCCACGCCGCGCCGCCTGGCCGTGCACCTGTCCGCCGTGCTGGCGCAGGCGCCTGACCAGCCTTATGCCGAAAAACTGATGCCGGTGAAGATCGGCCTGACCGAAGACGGCCGCGCCACCCCCGCGCTGCAAAAGAAGTTGGCCGCCAAGGGCCTGGAGAACCTCGACGTCTCCACCCTGGACCGCGAATCCGACGGCAAGCAGGATTACCTGGTCGCGCGCGGCACGGCCCCCGGCGCCCAGCTGGCCGCCGGCCTGCAGGAAGGCATAGCCGCCGCGATCGACGGCCTGCCCATCCCCAAGGTCATGCGCTACCAATTGGCCGACGGCGTCACCACCGTGAAATTCGTGCGCCCGGCGCACGGGCTGGTCGCGCTGTTCGGCGCCGACGTGGTGCCCGTTACGGCGCTGGGCCTGTCGGCCGGCCGCGAAACCCTGGGCCACCGCTTCATGAGCGCCGGCCCGGTGTCGTTCGCCGATGCCGACGCCTACGCCGCCACGCTGGCCGAGCGCGGCAGCGTCGTGGCCTCGTTCGAAGGCCGTCGCGACGAGATCAAGCGCCAGCTGCTCGATCATGCCGGCCGCCTGTCAGCCACCCTGGGCGACGATCCGGAAGTGGCCGCGCTGCTGGACGAAGTCACCGCGCTGGTCGAGCTGCCCACCGTCTACGAAGGCCAGTTCGAAGAGCAGTTCCTGCAAGTGCCGCAGGAATGCCTGATCCTGACCATGCGGCTGAACCAGAAGTATTTCCCGCTGTTCGATCCGGCCACTGGCCGCCTGACGCACCGCTTCCTGATCGTGAGCAATATGCGCACGGACAATCCGGTGAACATCGTCGAAGGCAACCAGCGCGTGGTGCGCCCGCGCCTGGCGGACGCGCAGTTCTTCTTTGAAACCGACCGCAAGACGCCGCTGGCCGCGCGCGTCGAGCAGCTCGGCTCCATCGTCTATCACAACAAACTGGGCACGCAGCTGGAACGCGTGGAGCGCGTGCGCGCCATCGCCCGCGGCGTGGCCGGACAGCTGGGCGGCGACGTTTCCGCCGCCGACCGCGCCGCCCTGCTGGCCAAGGCCGACCTGGGTTCCAACATGGTCGGCGAGTTCCCCGAGCTGCAAGGCGTCATGGGCGCCTACTACGCGGCCGGCGACGGCGAGCCCGAGAGCGTCGTGCAGGCGCTGCGCAACCAGTACCGCAACCGCTACGACGCGCCCGTCACCCGGGAATCGCTGACCGCCGCCGTGCTGTTCATCGCCGAGCGCGCGGAAACCCTGGTCGGCATCTGGGCCATCGGCCTGACGCCCACCGGCGAACGCGACCCCTTCGGGCTGCGCCGCGCCGCGCTGGGCCTGATCAGCGCGTTCGAGCAGCTCGCCGCGGGCGGCTGGCTGAAGATCAGCCAGGACGGCCCGCTGTCGCTGGACGGTCTGCTCGACCTGGCGGCGAGCACGTTCCCCGCCGGCAAGATCCCGGCCGATACGTTGCCCGAGGTCCGCGCCTTTATCTACGAGCGCTACCGCAACCAGCTCATCAACGAGTCCGACCGCAATGCGGTCGAGGCCGTCATTGCGCTGACCCCGCCCCTGCACCAGGTGGCCGAGCGCGTGCGCGCGGCCGCCGCCTTCGCGCAGCTGCCGGAAGCCGCCAGCCTGGCCGCCGCCAACAAGCGCATCGGCAACCTGCTCAAGAAGGCCGAAGGCGAAATCGGGTCGGTGAACGACGCCGCGCTGGTGGAGCCCGCCGAAAAGGCGCTGGCCGCCGCCGTGTCCGCCCTGCGCCCGAAGGCCGAGGCGCAGCTGGCCGCCGGCGACTTCGCCGGCAGCCTCACCACGCTGGCCCAGGCCCGCGAACCCGTGGACGCCTTCTTCGCCGACGTCATGGTCATGGCCGAAGACCCCGCCGTGCGCGCCAACCGGCTGGCCCTGCTCGGCCAGCTCCACGGCCTGATGAACCAGGTGGCAGACATTTCCAGGCTCGCACAGTGAAACTGATCATCCTCGACCGCGACGGCGTCATCAATCAGGACAGCGACGCCTTCGTCAAGAATCCCGACGAATGGATCGCGCTGCCGGGCAGCCTGCAAGCCATCGCCCGGCTGACCCAGGCCGGCTGGAGGGTGGTGGTCGCCACCAACCAATCGGGCCTGGCGCGCGGCCTGTTCGACATGGATACGCTGACCGCCATCCACGCCAAGATGCGGCGCGAGCTGGCCGCGGCCGGCGGCAGCATCGACGCCGTCTTCATGTGCCCGCACGGCCCGGACGACAACTGCACCTGCCGCAAGCCCCGGCCCGGCATGTTCGAGCAGATCGGCCACCGCTACGACGTGGACCTCGCCGGCGTGCCGGCGGTCGGCGATTCGCTGCGCGACCTGCAGGCCTCGTCGTCGGTCGGCTGCTCGCCCTGGCTGGTGCTGACCGGCAACGGCGGCAAGACGCTGGCCAAGGGCGGCCTGCCGGAGAACACGCGCGTGTGCGATGACCTGTCGGCCGTCGCCGACGCCCTGCTCCAGGACAGTTGACCCGATGGCCCGGCTACGCTCGCTGCTGTATTTCCTGTTCCTGGCCGTCACGGTCATTCCCTACGCCTTCGCCTGCATCCTGTGGGCGCCGCTGCCGCTGCACTGGCGCTACAAGCTGACTGTGGGCTGGCCGCGCCTGGCCATCTGGGGCGCCAAGGTATTCTGCGGCATCCGCTGGCAGGTCAAGGGCTGGGAAAACCTGCCCGACGGCCCCGCCGTGATCCTGTCCAAGCACCAATCGGCCTGGGAAACGCTGTTCTTCCCGGCCCACATGCCGCGCGAAGTCTGCTTCGTCTACAAGAAGGAACTGCACATGGTGCCGTTCTTCGGCTGGGGCCTGGCGCTGCTGCGCATGATCGCGATCGACCGCGCCAAGGGGCGCGACGCCTTCGAGCAGGTCGTCAAGCAAGGCCAGACCCGCCTGGACGAAGGCCGCTGGCCCCTGCTGTTTCCGGAAGGCACCCGCGTCGCGCCGGGCAAGGTCGCGCGCTACAAAATGGGCGGCGCGCTGCTGGCGTCGCGCACCGGCGCCCTCGTCATTCCCGTGGCGCATAACGCCGGCGAATGCTGGCGGCGCAACGCTTTCGTGAAATACCCGGGCCTGATCACCCTGTCCATCGGTCCCGCGATAGAATCCAAGGGACTCTCCCCCGACGAACTGAACCAGAAGGTTCAGGACTGGATCGAAGGGGAAATGCGGCGTCTCAATCCTGAAAGGTATGTCCAGCCCTGATCAGCTCGAACTCCTGTTCGACATGCAGCCACACGGCGCGCCCGAGGGCGCGCCGCCGCGAACTGCCGCGCCCGGGCCGGCCGCGCTTCAGCCCACGCCTCCCAAGCCTCTCTTTCCCGACGCGCCGCCGGCGCCCGCTGCCGCGGGCGAGCCGCTGCTGACGCTCTCTCCCAACGCCTCGTCGCGCGTTCCCACGCCTTGCCCCGACCCGCTGCCGCCCGGCGCGCGCTGGCGCGAGGTGCCCACCGAGCACCAGCCCATCGGCTTCGTCCTGCTGCGCTCGCGCCGCCGCAGCATCGGCTTCGTGGTCACCGACGACGGCCTGCGCGTCACCGCCCCCAACTGGGTCACCCTGACGCAGATCGACGACGCCGTGCGGGAAAAATCCCGCTGGATCCTCACCAAGCTGCGCGAATGGCATGCCCGCAAGCAGCAGCTGGCCATGGCGCACACGCGCTGGCAGCCGGGCGGCGAGCTGCCCTACCTCGGCAAGCGCATCGTGATCGGCGTGGGCGGAGACAGCCGCCAGGCCTATCTGTCCGGCGACGCCGAAGCCCCCCAGGACGGCGACACGCTGTGGCTGGCGCTGCCTTCCTCGGCGGACCAGGGCCGCATCCGCGATTCGGCCCTGGCCTGGCTGCAGCAGCGCGCCGGCGCCTGGTTCGGCGCCCGCCTTGCCCATTTCCTGCAGATCAGCGGGCTGAAGATCCGCCGCTGGCGCCTGTCGTCGGCCGCCACGCGCTGGGGCTCCTGCACCAGCGACGGCAACATCATGCTGAACTGGCGCCTGATCCATTTCGCGCCCGCCATCATCGACTACGTGATCGCGCACGAGCTTGCCCATCTGCGCGAAATGAACCACAGTCAGGACTTCTGGCGCGAGGTGGGGCAGATACTGCCCGACTTCGAAGACGCGAAGAACATCCTGCGGCGTCACGACCCCGCTTCCCTGCCCCAGTTCTGAGGCGGCTTGAAGATGAGTGCCTGTTCCCACTAAAGGAGCCTTGAAATGCTGCTGCTGATTCCGGGCCCGGTCACGACCGACGCGCGGGTGAAGGCCGCCATGGCGCAGGACTACGCGCCCTGGGACAACGATTTCCGCCATACCTACCGGCAGGTCTGCGACGGCGTGCTGCGCGCGGCGCAGGGCGCGCCCGACGAGCACGCCGCGCTGGCCTTGCCGGGCTGCGGCCACTTCGCCGTGGAAGCCGCGATCCGCACCTTCGTGCCCCCGGGCGGCAGGCTGCTGGCCCCTTCAACCGGCGCCTACGCCGCCCGCCTGCAAAGACTGGCCGGCGATGCCGGCCGGATCGCCGTGCCCCTGCCCGTGGGCGCGACCGAACGCGTGGATCCGCAAGCGGTCGCCGCCGCGCTGGAACGCGATCCCTCGCTGACGCACCTGGCGCTCGTCTACAGCGAAACCGGCAGCGGCATCTGCCACGACGTGCCGGGGCTGGCGCGCATCGCGCACGCGCTGGGCCGCCGCGTTATCGTCGACGCGGTATCCGCCTTCGGCGCCCTGCCCCTGGACCTGGGCAGCCTGCCCGCCGTGGACGCCGTGGTGCTGACGGCCAACAAGTGCCTGGAAGGCCTGCCCGGCGCCGCCTTCGTCGTGGCCCGGCGCGACCGCCTGGAGGCCGCCCGCGGCAACGCGGGCAGCTGGTCGCTGGACCTGGCCGACATCTACCAGCACACGCTGCAGCCCAATGCCGGCCCGCGCTTCACCCCGCCCGCGCCCACGCTGGCCGCGCTGGCCGTGGCGCTGGACCTGTATCATGAGGAAGGCCGCGTCGCCCGCCTGGCGCGCTACACGGCCAACATGCGCGCCCTGTACGACGGCATCGGCGCGCTGGGGCTGACGCCGTACCTGCCGCCCGCCCTGCAAGGCCCCATCGTCGTCAACGTCCGGGCCCCGGACGCGCCGACCTGGAACCTGCAGCTGTTCGTCGATGCGCTCAAGCGCCGCGGCTACGTGCTCAGCAACTTCTACAACACCGAACAACCCACGTTCCGGGTCGGCTGCATCGGCGCCTTCGGCCCGGACCAGATGCGCCAGGCGGTCGACGCCATGGGCGCCGCGCTGGGCGACATCGGAATCACCCGCCGGGAACCCGCCGCCAGCGGCGGGTTCTTCCCGCTTCCCCTAACCGCTTAAGGAAGACCTCCATGCGTATGCTCCACACCATGCTGCGAGTCGGCAACCTCGACAAGTCCATCGACTTCTACACCAACGTGCTCGGCATGCGCGTCCTGCGCCGCAAGGACTACCCCGACGGCAAGTTCACGCTGGCCTTCGTGGGTTACCAGGACGAGTCCGAGGGCGCCGTCATCGAACTCACCCACAACTGGGATACGGACAAGTACGACCTGGGCACCGGCTACGGCCACATCGCCCTGGAAGTCGACAACGCCTACGAAGCCTGTGACAAGGTCAAGGCCAAGGGCGGCAAGGTCACGCGCGAAGCCGGCCCGATGAAGCATGGCAAGACCGTCATCGCCTTCGTCGAAGACCCCGATGGCTACAAGATCGAGTTCATCGAGAAAAAGGGCCGCGAAGACTGAGCTTCCGGCGTCCGGCTCCCGGAAACCGAAAAAGGGACTCCATGATCCATCCCATCCTCAAAATGGGCGACCCCCGGCTGCTGCGCGTGGCCGCGCCCGTGGACCGCTACGACACGCGCGAGCTGCACGCGCTGATCGAGGACATGTTCGAAACGATGGCCGCCGCCCAGGGGGTGGGCCTGGCCGCGCCGCAGATCGGCATGGACCTGCAGCTGGTGATCTTCGGCTTCGACCGCAACGAGCGCTATCCCGACGCGCCCGCCGTGCCGCAGACCGTCCTGTGCAATCCGGTCATTACGCCGCTGTCCGACGAGATGGAGGACGGCTGGGAAGGCTGTCTGTCGGTGCCGGGCCTGCGCGGCCTGGTGCCGCGCTACCGCCATATCCGCTATAGCGGATTCGACCCCTTTGGCCAGCCCATCGAACGGGAAGCCGAGGGATTCCACGCGCGCGTGGTCCAGCATGAGTGCGACCACCTGATCGGCCGCCTCTATCCGTCCCGCATCCAGGATTTCTCGAAGTTCGGCTTCACCGAAATCCTGTTTCCGGGCATGGATCCCAACCAGGACGACTGAGCGTCGGCGGCCGGCCGGGCGCCGCCTCAGGCGCCCTCGGCCGGCCTCTCTCCGGCACGCGCCGCGCCCGCTTGCGCGGCGGACGGCGACAGGTCTTCGGGCGCGAAATCGTCCACCTGCAAGACCCGCGACACCGTCGCCTCGGCCTCCTCGAACTGCGCGGCCTGCGTATCCGTGATGGCGCCGCGCCGGTGCGCCTCGCGCCAATCGCGCACGCCCGATTGGCGCAGCCGGTCGCGCAGCGGCTGCACCGCGTCCGCCAGGGCGAAAGCGCGGGTCAGCAGGCCCACCGGGTCGCCGCCGGCCTGGGGATCGGCCGGTTCCCGGTGCAGATCGGCGGCCAGCCGAACATGGGTGGGCGACGGCTTCAGCAGCAATTCCGCGCATTCGCGCGTCAGCGCGTCGCTCGGGCCCTTGGCCAGGCGCAAGGGCAGGATGGCCGCGCGCAATCCCCACGACAGCACGCGCCCGGGAAGGTTGCGCAGCACCTGGTCCATGCTTTTCTCGATGCTGGCGTAGCCCTGCTCCAGGCACCAATGCACCAGCGGCAGGTCATCGTGCTTGCGGCCCTCGTCCTCCCAGCGCTTGAGCACCGCGGACTGCAGGTACAGCTCCGACAGAATGTCGCCGAGCCGCGCGGAGATCATTTCGCGGCGCTTCAGGCCGCCGCCCAGCTGGGCCAGCGTCGCGTCGGCCAGCAGGGCGAAGCCCGAGGCGTAGCGGCTCAGCCGCCGGTAGTGCCCGGCGGTGGGGCCGGAGGCCGGCGCGGGCGCCAGCACCCCGCCGGTCCAGGCCCGGCCGATGGCGCGCAGGGCGTTGATCCCCGCGTGCCGCAGGTGGCGCCAGAACACGTCGTGGAATACGGCGATGCCGCGCTCTTCGTCGGGGTTGCCCAGCGCCAGCATTTCCGGCATCAGGTACGGGTGGGCGCGGATCGCGCCCTGGCCGAAGATGATGAGGTTGCGCGTCAGGATATTGGCGCCTTCGACCGTGATGGCGATGGGCACGGCGCGGTACAGCGCGCCCAGGTAATTGCTGGGGCCGTCGATGACGGCGCGGCCCGCGTGGATGTCCATCGCGTCGTTGACCGAGCCGCGCATGCGTTCGGTGGCGTGGTACTTCATGATGCCCGAGACCACCGCCGGCTTCACGCCCTGGTTCAGCGCGGCGCAGGTCAGGCGCCTGGCGGCTTCCACCAGGTAGGCATTGCCCGCCAGGCGGGCCAGCCGTTCCTGGACGCCTTCGAACTTGCCCACCGGAATGCCGAACTGCTCGCGCACGCGCGCGTACATGCCCGTGGTGTGCGCGCACATCACGGCGGCGGCGGCCGACAGCGAGGGCAGGGAAATGCCCCGGCCCGCCGCCAGCGCGCTCATCAGCATCTGCCAGCCATGCCCGGCGCGCTCGGCGCCGCCGATCAGCGCATCCAGCGGCACGAATACGTCGCGCCCGCGGTTGGGGCCGTTCTGGAAGACCTGCATGGCCGGGAGGTGGCGGCGGCCGATCTCGACGCCCGGGGCCTCGGTGGGCACCAGCGCGACGGAAATGCCGATGTCCTTGGGACCGCCCAGGATGCCGTCGGGGTCCGACATCTTGAACGCCAGCCCCAGCACCGTCGCCACGGGGCCCAGCGTGATGTAGCGCTTATGCCAGTTCAGCCGGATGCCGATCAGCTCGCGGCCGTCCACCACTTGCCGGCACACGACGCCCGTGTCCACCATGGAGGCCGCGTCGGAGCCCGCCTCGGGGCTGGTGAGGCCGAAGCACGGCACTTCGCTGCCGTCGGCCAGGCGCGGCAGCCAGTAATCGCGCTGGGCGGGGGTGCCGAACTGCATCAGCAGTTCGCCCGGGCCCAGCGAGTTGGGCACCATGACCGTGACGCCCGCGGTGATCGAATAGGCGGAGATGCGCCGCACGACTTCGGAGTGCGCGTACGGCGAGAACCCCAGGCCGCCGTAGCGCCGCGGGATGATCATGCCGAAGAAGCGCTCCGCCTTCAGGAAGGCCCAGACTTCCGGCGGCAGGTCGCGCCGGTTCCAGGTGATGTCCCATTCGTCCAGCATGGCGCACAGCCGGGCCACCGGGCCGTCGATGAAGCGCTGCTCTTCAGGGGTCAGCGCGGCGGCGGGCACGTCCAGGAGCTTGCGCCAGTCGGGGTTGCCGGTGAAGAGGTCCGCGTCCCACCAGGTGTCGCCCGCCTCGATGGCTTCGCGCTCGGTCGCCGACATGGCCGGCAACGCATTGCGCGCCCAGCGGTACGCGGGTTCCGAGATGCGGCGCCGGCGCCAGGCATTGAAATCCATGAGTGTCTCTCACTGTTATGTGTTGTCGCCCCTGGGGCCAAAGTACCAGAATTGGCGACGGCGGGCCAAGCTGCGGCTTGCCGGGATGCGACAATGGGCGGCGCGACGAATCGCTATCCGGGCACTTTCCGCATGCTGAACAAACTCTGGCTGGGCTTCTTCCTTACCGCGGCGGCGGCCGCGCTGTACCGCTGGCTGGCCGTCGGCGATCCCGAGGTCTTCCGCCTGATGGTGGCCAGCCTGTTCGACATGGCGCGCGTCTCCGTGGAAGTGATGGTGCTGCTGTTCGGCACGCTGACCCTGTGGCTGGGCTTCCTGCGCATCGCCGAAGGCGCCGGGCTCGTGGAAAAGCTGGCGCGGGTGCTGGGCCCGCTGTTCGCGCGCCTGATGCCCGAGGTGCCGCGCAACCATCCCGCCATCGGCCTGATCACGCTGAACTTCGCGGCCAACGGCCTCGGGCTGGACAACGCCGCCACGCCGATCGGGCTGCGCGCCATGCGCGAGCTGCAATCCCTGAATCCCACGCCCGAGACCGCCACCAACGCGCAGATCCTCTTCCTGGTGCTGAACGCCTCATCGCTGACCTTGCTGCCGGTCACGCTGTTCATGTTCCGGGCGCAGCAGGGCGCGCCGGATCCGACCCTGGTGTTCCTGCCCATCCTGCTGGCCACCAGCGCGTCCACCCTGGCGGGTTTCCTGGCGGTGGCGGCCTGCCAGCGCCTGCGCCTGGCGGACCCCGTCGTCATGCTGTGGCTGGGCGGCGCGGCGCTCATCATGGGCGGATTCATGGCGCTCCTGGCAAGCATGTCTGCCGCCGCCATCGCCTCGCTGTCGTCGCTGCTGGGCAACCTGACCCTCTTCGGCATCCTGATCGCATTCCTGATCGCCGGCGCCTGGAAGAAGGTGCCGGTCTACGAGGCCTTCATCGAAGGCGCCAAGGAAGGCTTCGACATCGCCAAGAGCCTGTTGCCCTATCTGGTGGCCATGCTGTGCGCGGTCGGCGTGCTGCGCGCCTCGGGCGCGCTGGACTTCCTGCTCGACGGCATCCGCTGGATGGCCGAGCACGCGGGCTGGGACACGCGTTTCGTGGACGCCCTGCCCACCGCGCTGGTCAAGCCGTTCTCGGGCAGCGCGGCCCGCGCCATGATGCTGGAGACGATGACGCACTTCGGCGTGGACAGTTTCCCGGCGCTGCTCTCGGCCGTCGTCCAGGGCAGCACCGAGACCACGTTCTACGTGCTGGCGGTGTACTTCGGATCGGTGGGGATACTGCGGGCCCGCCACGCCGTGGGCTGCGCGCTGATCGCCGACCTGGCCGGCGTGCTGGCGGCCATCGGCGTGTGCTACTGGTTCTTCGGTTGAGGCCGGCGCGGCCGGGAGCCTCCTCCCGGCCGGCGCGCGTCAATCCACCAGCAGGATCTTCATGCCGTTGGTGCCGCCGCTGTCGCGGTAGAAATCGCCCTTGGTGAGGATCACCCAGTCGCCGGCCTGCACCAGGTTGCGGCGGCGCAGTTCGTCGATGGCGGCATTGCTCAGGTCGGCCGGCTCGTAGTCCGAGGGCGCGAACGGGATGGTGTACACGCCCCGGAACATCGCTACGCGGTTCTGCGTGATGCTGTGCGGGCTGTAGCAATAGATCGGCACCCCGGAGCGGATGCGCGACATGATGAGCGGCGTGTGCCCGCTTTCCGTCAGCGAGATGATGGCCTTCACGCCGGGGAAATGGTTGGCGGCGTACATGGCGGCCAGCGCGATGGTTTCATCGCAGCGCGAGAACGTCTCGCCCAGGCGATGGTGCGACTTGGTCGAGGTGGGATGCTTTTCCGCTCCCAGGCAGACGCGCGCCATGGCTTGCACCGTCTCCACCGGATACTGCCCCGACGCGCTCTCGGCCGACAGCATGACGGCATCGGTGTAGTCCAGCACCGCGTTGGCGACGTCGGACACCTCGGCTCGGGTCGGCATGGGGCTGGAGATCATCGACTCCATCATCTGCGTCGCGGTGATGACCACCTTGTTCAGGGTGCGCGCGTGCTGGATGATGCGCTTCTGGATGCCCACCAGCTCGGCGTCGCCCACTTCCACGCCCAGGTCGCCGCGCGCGACCATCACGCCGTCGCTCGCGCGGATCAGGGCGTCCAGCGCCTCGTCGTCCGCCACGGCCTCGGCGCGCTCGATCTTCGCGATGATCCATGCCTGGCTGCCGGCCGCGGCCAGCAGCGTGCGCGCCTCGTCGATATCGCTGCCGTAGCGCGGGAACGACACGGCCACGTAGTCCAGCTCCATTTCGGCCGCCAGCTTGATGTCGACGCGGTCCTTGTCGGTGAGGCTGGGCGCGGACAGGCCGCCGCCGCGGCGGTTGATGCCCTTGTTGTTCGACAGCGGGCCGCCCACGGTCACGGTGGTGTGGACCTCGTCTCCCTCGACGCGATCCACCACCAGCACGACGCGGCCGTCGTCGAGCAGCAGCTCGTCGCCGACGCGGCAGTCCTGCACCAGCTCGGGGTAATCGATGCCGACGATGCTGGCCGTGCCGGCCTCCTTCGGATGCGCGCGCGACAAGGTGAAGGGTTGGCCGACCTGCAGTTGGACCAGCTTGTCGGTGAAGCGGGCGATGCGGATCTTGGGCCCTTGCAGGTCGCCCATGATGGCCACGAAACGGCCCTGCTTCGCGGCGATCTCGCGCACCATCCGCGCGCGCTCGCGATGGTCGTCCGCGCTGCCGTGCGAGAAGTTCAGGCGGGCGACGTCCAGGCCCGCGCGGATCATCGCGTCGATGCGTTCGGGCGTCGAGGTCGAGGGCCCCAGGGTGGCGACAATTTTGGTGCGGCGCAATACGGGCATGACGGTCCACTCTCGCTAAAACAACGGAAGCGTTATGGTACGCCGGCTGCGTACAGCCGGGTATCATGGGCATCACTCCAACCCCTACCGGCCCGTTCGAATCCGTGAAAATCGTCATCGCTCCCGACTCTTTCAAAGAAAGCGTTTCCGCGCCCGACGCGGCCGCGGCCATCGCGCGCGGCGTCAAGGCCGCCTTCCCCGGCGCCCATACGGTGTGCATCCCCATGGCCGACGGCGGCGAGGGCACGGTCGAGGCCGTGCTGGCGGCCACCGGCGGCAAGGCGCGGCAACTGACGGTGAACGATGCGCTGGGCTACAAGGTCGACGCAACCTGGGGGCTGCTGGAAGACGGCACGGCCGTGATCGAAATGGCCGCGGCGGCGGGCCTGGAACTGATCCCCCCCTCCAAGCGCGACCCGATGCGCGCCAGCAGCCATGGCGTGGGCGAACTGATGCTGGCCGCCGTGAACGCGGGCGCCACGCGCATCATCCTGGGGCTGGGCGGGTCCGCCACCAACGACGGCGGCGCCGGCATGCTGACGGCGCTGGGCGTGCGCCTGCTCGACGCCGAAGGCCGCAGCCTGCCGCCCGGCGGCGGCGCGCTCGGCAAGCTGGCCAGCATCGATACCCGCGGCCTGGATCCGCGCCTGGCGGGCATCCGCATCGATATCGCGTCGGACGTGGACAATCCGCTGTGCGGCCCGCAGGGCGCCTCGCACGTGTTCGGCCCGCAGAAAGGCGCCACGCCGGAACAGGTGCTGGTCCTGGACCAGATGCTGGAGAATTTCGCCGACGTCTGCGCGCGGCACCTGGCGGCGGATCACCGCCACGAACCCGGCGCCGGCGCGGCCGGCGGGCTGGGCTTCGCGGCCAAGGCGTTCCTGAACGCCAGCTTCCGGCCCGGCGTGGAGATCGTGGCGGAACTGGGCGGCCTGGCCGAGGCCGTCGTGGGCGCCACCCTGGTGTTCACCGGCGAAGGCCGCATGGACGCGCAGACCCTGCGCGGCAAGACGCCCGCCGGCGTCGCCCGGATCGCGCAGCGCGCGGGCGTGCCGGTCGTGGCGCTGGCCGGCTCGCTGGGCGAAGGCTATGAAGCGCTGCACGCGGTCGGGATCAGCGCCGCGTTCAGCCTGGCGCCGGGCCCCATCACGCTGCAACAGGCGCTGACGGACGCGGAGAAACTGCTGAGCGACCGCGCCCGCGACGTCATGCAACTGTGGATGGCGGCGCAAAAACGCATGCTGTAGGGCCGCCCCGCCCGCAAACGAGAAAGCCCGCCGAGCGGGCTTTTTTGTTTGCCGGCGCCGAAGGGCTCAGCCGCCTTGCAGCACGCCAGCCTCGACCAGCGCATCCGACAGGCGGATGTAGCGGTCCACCGAGATATCCTCGGCGCGGGCCGTGGGCGCGATGTCCAGGGCTTCCCAGGGCACTTGCGCGGCCCAGTCGGCCAGCACGCGGCGCAGCATCTTGCGGCGCTGCGAGAAGGCGCGCGCCACCACCGTTTCGAAGGCGCGCGCGCTGACCGGGCGCAGGCGCTCGGCCGGCAGGGGCACCATGCGCACGATCGCCGACACCACCTTGGGCGGCGGATCGAAAGCCTCCGGCGGCACGTCGAACAGCTTGTGCATGCGGTAGCGCGATTGCAGCATCACGGAGAGGCGGCTGAAATCGCCCGAACCGGGCTGCGCCACCATGCGGTCGATCACTTCCCGCTGCAGCATGAAGTGCTGGTCGCGAACGTGGTCGGCCCAGGTCATCAGGTGGAACAACAAGGGGCTGGAGATGTTGTAGGGCAGGTTGCCCACGATCCGCAGCCCGCTGCCGAATTGGGAAAAATCCACCGTCAGCGCATCCGCCTCGACCACGGTCAGGCGGCCTTCCTCGAACTGCTTGCGCAGGCGCGCCGCCAGATCGCGGTCGATCTCCACCGCGGTGAGGTGATCCAGGCGTTCGAGCAGCGGCCGGGTCAGCGCCGACAGGCCCGGCCCGATCTCGACCACGGTATCGTCGCGGGCGGGCGATACCGCCCGGACGATGGATTCGACGACGCTTTCGTCGGTCAGGAAGTTCTGGCCGAAGCGCTTGCGCGCCTGGTGTTGAGACATGTAAAGCCCGTAATGCGTTTAGCGGTTGTTCTGTTGGATCTTCTGCTGCTTTTCCAGGCGGTTGTCGACATACGCCTGCGCGCGCAGCTGCTCCAGCCAGTCTTCGAACGCGGGCTGCGCGCGGCGCTCGAACAGCAGCTGGCGGGCCTTCATGCGGGCCATGTCGTCCGACGCGTCATGCTGCCGGCGCTCTTCGACCTGGATCAGGTGCCAGCCGAAAGGCGATTGGACCGGTTGGCTGATTTCGCCCGGCTGCAAGGCATTCATGGCGGCCTCGAACGGCGGGACCGTTTCGCCCGGGTTCAGCCAGCCCAGTTCGCCGCCTTGCGGCGCCGTCGCGTCCTGCGAGTACTGGCGAGCCATGTCCTCGAACTTGGCGCCGCCGCTCACCAGGCGCTGGCGGACCTGCTCCAGGCGCTGGCGCGCCAGCTCGTCGCTCATGACGGTGGAGGTTTTGATCAGGATGTGGCGCGCGCGGGTCTGCACGACCTCGACCGGCCCCTGCTGCGCCTGTTGGGGACGCGGCGCGGCGGGTTGCGGCGCGGGCGCCGGAGCCGGGGCGCGGGCCGTGCGGCTGGGCGCGGGCTGCGCCGATCCGCGATCCATCACCTTGATGATGTGGAAGCCGTTGCCGCTCTGGATCAGGCTGCTGACCTGCCCTTTCTGCAGGCCGCTGATGGCCTTCACGAACAGGTCGGGCCAGCCGTCCAGCGGGCGCACGCCCATGACGCCGCCCTGCAGCGCTTCGGGGCCGTCCGAGGCGGCCGCGGCCAGGCTGGCGAAATCGTCGCCGCGCTTGGCCTGGGCCAGCAGGCCCTCGGCCTTCTTGCGCAGCGCCGCCAGTTGCTCGGGCGACGACCCTTCGGGCACGCGCACCAGGATCTGGGCCAGCGCGTAGAGCATCGGGCCCGCCGGCGCGGCGGCCTGTTCGGGCGCCGGTTGCTGCTGGGCCTGAGGCTGGGCCTGAGGCTGGGCCTGAGGCTGCTGCTGCGCTTCCGGCGCCGCGGCGAACGCCGGATTGCGGCGCTGGTCCTTCAGGAAGGCGTCGACTTCGGCGTCGGAAATGACGATGGTGGAATCCACCGCGCGCTGGCGCAGGCGGTCCATGCGGATCTCATCGCGCAGCGACTTGCGATAGGCGTCCCAGCTGGTGCCCGATTTCTCGATTTCCTGGCGCAGCTGCGGCACGGTGATCTTGTTGCGGCCGGCGATGGTCTGGATGGCCATGTCGACCTGCGCGTCGTCCACGCGGATGCCCATGCGATCCGCTTCGTGGCGCTGCACGCGCTCCGTGATCAGGCGTTGCAGCACCTGGTGCTGCAGGGTCTGGTCGTCGGGCACCTGGATGCCGCGGGACTTCAGTTCCCCCGCGATGCGCAGGGACGCGTCGCGCAGTTCGCGCAGCGTGATCACGTCCTTGTCGACCACCGCGGCGATCCCGTCGACGAATTGTTCGCCCTGCGGAGCCGGAGCGGCGCTCTTCTGCGCGGACGAGGCTTTCGCGCCGTTCTGCGCGGAAGCGGCCTTGGCGCCGTTGTTCGAGCCCTTGCCGTTCTGCTCGGCCGCGTACGCGGCAGGCACGCCGGCGCACACGGCCAGCAGCAACGCATTGCGGGAGAGGCGGCGCAAAGAGTGCAACCTACGCATCATTCATACCTTTCAAATGTGGTCCCGGCAGGCACAGGCGGCGTAATGCGCGAGTAGCCGGGGATACTTCTGTTCAGCAGGTTCATCGGGTCGGTCCCCAGGGAACCCAGGCCGGTCAGCTCCAGCTGCAGGAACACCGCGGAGTTGGCGTCCGTGGCCGAAACGGCATAGCGCTGGTAGACCACGCGGCCCACCCAGCAGCAATCCCCTTTGTACTCCAGGCCGGCGATGGCCTGGGTCACGCGCGGGGAGTCCGTCGTGTTGGCGATCGTGCTGGAGGGGCCCGAACGCAGGGAATAGTCGACCCGGCCCACGCCGTACCAGCGCTTGCTGAACGGCCACTGGAGCGCCAGGCTGACCTGGTTCTGGCCTTGCGGCTGGTAGGCGACGCCCGGCTGCGGATCGCGCTGGTAGCGGTACGACACCGCCACCGTGGTCAGGCGCTGCGGGGTCCAGCGGGCGCTCACCAGGCCGCGCGACCAATTGTTGTCATACGGGTTGTACTGGCCCGCCACTTCCGTGGTGAGCGTGTCGGTCAGCGCCGCGCTGGCGCCCACCAGGAAATCGGAACGCACGTTCTCGCGCGGCGTCTCGCCGGGCAGCGTCACCTTCTGGTCGGCGAAATACAGCCGCTGCGCCACGGACAGCGACAGGCGCTCGAAACCGGTATTGGCATCCAGCCAGCGCGTGGTCAGCGCCGCCGTGAGCTGGTTCGCGTTCGCGATGCGGTCCCAGCCGCCGGTGTAGATGTTTTCCTCGAAGGCCTGCGAAAAGCTGAAGTCCGCCAGCGACGTGTCGTAGACCGGCAGCTTGGACTGGTCGCGGTACGGCACGTACAGGTAGTACAGGCGCGGTTCCAGGGTCTGCGTGGATGCCTTGCCGAACAGCGACGTGTCGCGTTCGAAGATCAGGCCGGTGTCCAGCGACATGATGGGCACGGTGCGCGATTGGGAGCGGGGATAGCCCGCCGAGGTGCCCGCGGCCGAGGTCCCGGAATTCAGGCGCAGCCAGTCGCGGCCGTACCAGTCGGTCTGGTACTGGGTGTAGTTCACGCCCGCCTTCGGCACGATGAACCAGCCCGGCTTCACGATCGGGTAGGAGACCGTCGGGTAGCTCTGGAGGCGGTCGCCCTGGGGACCCTGGCGCACCCCGCCCACCGTGGGAATGCTGAAGCGCACGGCGGTGGAGGTCCAGTCGACGTCGAAACCGCCCCAGTCGTAGCGCGCGCCGCGCAGGTACAGTTCGGGAACCTTGTCGTACGGCGGCACCAGCGGCGCTTCCGGATCCTGCAGCGTCTGGTACTTGTAGACCTGGGCGTACGCGCTCCAGTACTGGGAGCCCCAGCCCACCCGCGCGCGCTGCGGCAGGTAGGTCGTGGAGGCCTGGTTCAGGCCCAGCTGGGAGATGTCGCGGAAATAGTCGTCGTCCGAGACCTTCGCCACGTCCCAGTCGGCATAGAAGCCGTGGGAGAACTGCTGCTGGTGGCGCCACCAGTACATCCAGCGGTCCTCGCCGGTGACGTGGTCGTCGGCCAGGTAGGTGCCGTTCAGCGTGCCGGCGTAGCTGGGCCCCAGGTAGCGGAATTCGCCGCCGAGCTGCAGGCCGCGCTTGGAGAAATAGCGCGGCTGGATGGTCATGTCGTAATTGGGCGCCAGATTCAGGTAGTACGGCACCGACAGATCGAAGCCGCCCTGGCTGGTGGTGCCGTAGGTCGGCATCAGGAAGCCCGACTTGCGTTCCTTCTTGACCGGGAAGGTCATGTAGGGCGAAGCCAGGATCGGGACGTCCTTGAAGTACAGCACGCCATTGCGCGCCACGCCTTCGTTCTCGTCGAAATCGATGTCGACGGTATTGGCCTTGATGTACCAGGATGGCGTCTCGCAGGCGCAGCCGCTATAGGTCACCGTATGCAGCCGCATCTGCGACTTGCTGAAGATGTCCGCGTGCTCGGCGACCGCGAAGCCGCCCGTGGCGCCCATCCAGAAATTGGGCTTCTCGACCTCGCCCGAGTATTTGTCCACGTTGAACTTGGCGTTCGGCCCCGTCACCAGGGTGCCGTCGCGCATCATGCGGGCGCTGCCCTGGACGTCGACCTCGCCCGTGTCCTTGCGGTAATTGATCCGGTCGCCCTTGATCACGCCGTCGATGCGGCGCACCTGGGCGTTGCCGGTCAGGGTCAGGTCGGAATCGGGGTCGCCCTCGATCGAGTCCGCTTCCATGAAGGCGGGAATGGCGTCGTCGGGCAAGCGATGCAGACGCAAGCCCGGCGAGCTGCGCAGCGCGGGCGTCTGCGTGGCTGACGGCGCGGCGGGAGCGGTGCCCTGGCTGCCTTGAGCCTGGACGGCTCCGGCGGCCACGCTGACAGCAGAGAGGATCAACCACCGAACCTTGCGCACGAGTGAAAACAGCCCTTTTTGACGATGGGGAAACCCGACACCGGCACCCACGAAGGGCCAATGCTAACGGAAACGAGCCGGTATTATAGAGAAGCCGCGCCATAGGCCCAGCCCTAAGTGCTCACGGCCGGCCTCTCGCCCTCGCGCGGCACAATTTTCCGCAATATTGCCTTTCTGACACGGATCTTCCTTGAAAAACGATCACGACCCCCGCCTTGAGCAGATCCGCAACTGGCTGGGCGGCCTGCCCGCCGCCCTGAATCTGGCTGTCGAGACGCTGCGCCCGGCTTCCTCGGACGCCAGCTTCCGCCGCTACTTCAGGCTGGACGCCGGCGAACGCACCCTGATTGTCATGGACGCCCCGCCGGCGCATGAAGACACCCGCCCGTTCCTGCAGGTGGGCCAACTGCTGGCGGATGCCGGCCTGAACGTGCCGGCCGTGCTGGAAAAGAACCAGGACCTGGGCCTGCTGCTGCTGTCCGACCTGGGCGAGCAAACCTATTACCAGCGCATCCAGTCGGGGCTGACCGACAGCCAGCTCCAGGCGCTGTACCGCGACGCCCTCCGCGCGCTGGTCCAGCTGCAGCAGGCGTCCACGGCCGGCCTGGGCGTCTACGATTCGGCCCGTCTGGCCGACGAACTGAAGCTGTTTCCCGAATGGTACGTGGGGAAACACCACGGCGTCACGCTGGACGACAAGACCGCGAACGCCCTGGACAAGATCTTCGCCCTGCTGTCGGCCACCAACGGCAGCCAGGCGCGGGTGCTGGTGCATCGCGACTACCACTCGCCCAACCTGATGGTCTGCGACCAGCCGCAATATGGCCCCAATCCCGGCGTCATCGATTTCCAGGATGCGCTGGCCGGCCCCATCACCTACGACCTGGCCTCGCTCGTCACCGACGCCCGCACCACCTGGGAAGAACCCCAGCAGCTGGACTGGGCCATCCGCTATTGGGAAATGGCGCGCGCGGCCGGACTGCCGGTGGACGCCGATTTCGCCGAATTCCATCGCGCCTACGAATGGATGGGGCTGCAGCGCAACCTGCGCATCCTGGGCGTGTTCGCCCGGCTCAACCATCGCGACGGCAAGGCCCACTACCTGGCCCACCTGCCGCGCATGAACGCCTACGTCCGCCAGGTGGCCCAGCGCTACGGCGTCTTCACCCCGCTCCTGCGCCTGCTGGACAAGCTGGACAACCGCGAAGTCTCCGTCGGGTACACGTTCTGATGCGGGCCATGATACTCGCGGCGGGCCGCGGCGAGCGCATGCGCCCGCTGACGGACCGCCTGCCCAAGCCGCTGCTGTCCGTGGGCGGCAAGCCGCTGATCGTCTGGCATCTGCAACGGCTGGCCGCCGCCGGCATCCGCGACATCGTCATCAACCATGCCTGGCTCGGCCACGAGATCGAGCGGGCGCTGGGAGACGGCGGCGAATACGGCGTGCGCATCCGGTATTCGGCCGAAGCGTCCGCGCTGGAAACCGCGGGCGGCATCGCCCAGGCGCTGCCCCTGCTGGGCGACGCCCCCTTCCTGGTGGTCAACGGCGACGTCTGGTGCGATTGGGATCCGGGCCAGGCGCCCGGGCTCGGCCGGACGCTGCCCCCGGGCGGAGCCTGGCTGTTGCTGGTGGACAACCCCGTCCAGCATCCGGCGGGCGATTTCCACCTGGCGGCGGACGGCCTCGTCCATGCCCAGGGCGAACCCCGTTTGACCTTCGCCGGTATCGGCGTCTACCATCCTTCGTTGTTCGCGGACGTCGTCCGGGGCACGGCGGCGCCCCTGGCGCCCTTGCTCAGGCAAGCCATGGCCCGCGGCCTGGCGCGCGGCGCGCGCCACGAGGGCCGATGGACGGACGTGGGCACGCCTCAACGGCTGGCCGACCTGGACGCCGAGCTCGACGCCCTGGCCCGTTGATGTCCACATATTTCACAATATCAAGGTGCGCAACCAGGCTTGTCCGCGCACCCAACGCCCCGGCTAACGGGGTATTCTCTGACGCTTTGACCTGCGCGCAGCCTGCGGGTGAGCCTAAATTACAGGAAGTTTTCTAGGAATGGGGATGTTCGGAAGATCGCAACGGGCCGTGTTCAAGCCCTCCGTATACCAACCGGGGCAACGCACGCGCCGCATGCCGCGCTGGCTCGTCCTGCTGCTGGTGGGCATTGCCCTGGGCGCGGGCGGCGTGCTCTTCCTCCAGACCAACTACGGTCCGCAACGGCTGACCGTCGAGCAATCCGAACAGCTGCATACCGAACTCAGCGCGTCCAACCTCGAACGCCAGCGCCTGCAAAGCCAGCTCGAAGAAGCCACGCAGCAGCGCGACGCCAACAAGTCCGGCCACGAAAAGCTGACCAGCGACCTGGCCGAGGCCCGCAGCAAGATCGACACGCTGAACAAGGAACTGGTCCTGTTCCAGGACGCCATGCCCGCCGACCCGCGCGGCGGCAACCTGGGCATCCGCTCGGCCACCTTCAAGCGCGCGCCGGGCCAGCTGGACTTCCAGGTCCTGGTCATGCGCGAAGAACGCCAGGGCGCGCCGTTCAAGGGCACGCTCACCTTCTCCATCGACGGCACCTACCCCAACGGCCGCGCCGCCACGGTCACGCCCGAAGGCCCCACCCTGAACGTGGACCGCTACGACTACGCGATCGGCCAGTTGAAGCTGCCCGACGGCTTCACGCCCAAGGTCGTGGTGCTGCGCGTCATGGACGGCGGGCAGAAGCAACACGCGATGCGCATCTACTACGTGCGCAACTGAACCGCCGCCCCGACCCGAAGCCCGCCCTGATCCGGCGGGTTTTTTTTGTCTTCAAAAAGTAGTTGCGCACACAACCACCCCAGCATATAGTTGCGCAAACAACCAAACTGCGGAGACACCATGACGCTCCCCTCTCACGTTCCCGTCCTCATCGCCGGCGGCGGCCCCGTCGGCCTGATGCTGGGCGCCCTGCTCGCCGAATACGGCATCGCCTCCCTTACCGTGGAAGCGGACGACGACTACTGCAGCGGCAGCCGCGCCATCTGCATTTCCCGGCGCTCCCAGGAAATCATGGGCTGGGTCGGCGCGGACCGCCCGCTCGCAGCCACGGGCCTGGCCTGGACCGGCGGACGCAGCTATTACCGCGACCGCGAGGTCCTGCATTTCGAAATGCCGCACGAGCCGCTGCAGCGCTATGCGCCCATGGTCAACATCCAGCAGTACGCGGTGGAGGAATATGCCCACCAGGCCATGCAGCGCCATCCGGAACTGGCCGCGCTGCAATGGTCGGCCCGCGTCGCCGGCCTGCAGGCCGACGACAGCGGCGTGACCGTCGAGGTGGACAGCGGCGGCCAGCGTCACAGCGTTCGCGCCGACTGGCTGATCGCCTGCGACGGCGGCCGCAGCACCGTGCGCGAAGCGATGGGCCTGAAGCTGGAAGGCATGCAGTACGAAGGGCGGTACGTCATCGTCGACATCGAACAGGAATCCCGGCGCCCGGTCGAGCGCCTGGCCTGGTTCGACCCGCCGTCCAATCCCGGGTCCACCCTGCTCATGCACCGCCAGCCCGGCAACGTCTGGCGCGTGGACTACCAGATCCGCGACGACGAGGATCCCGAAGAGGCCGTCAAGCCCGAAAACGTGCTGCCGCGCGTGCAGAGCCACCTGGACATGATCGGCGAGACCGCGCCCTGGAAGCCGCTCTGGATCTCCATCTACAACGCCAAGTGCCTGACCCTGGACAGCTATCGCCACGGCCGGGTCCTGTTCGCCGGCGACGCCGGCCACCTGGTGCCCATCTTCGGCGTGCGCGGCCTGAACTCCGGGCTGGACGACGCCGGCAACCTCGCCTGGAAACTGGCCTGGGTGCTGAAAGGCCAGGCGCCCGATTCGCTGCTGGACAGCTACAGCGTCGAGCGCGTCCACGCCACCCGGCAGAACCTGGCCTACGGGGCCAAGAGCACGGAATTCATGGCGCCGCCGGACTATGGCTTTCGCCTGATGCGCGAAGCGGCGCTGCGCCTGGCACTGGTGAACGACGCGGTGCGGCCGCTGATCAACCCGCGTCAGTCCGCGCCCATCTCGTACGACACCTCGCCGCTGAACCTGGCTGACCGGGCGCCGCATGCCGGCGCCGCGGCGCCCGGCCAGCCCGCGCCCGAGGCGCTGCTGCACGACGGCGACACATCCCGCCATCTGAGCGAATACTTCGGCGCCGGCTTCGTGGCGCTGGCGTTCTCCCCCGGCCCGGCGCTGACGGCGGACCTGGAGGCCCTGGCCGCCTCGTCCCGCGGCGCGCCCCAACCCTTGCGCGTGCTGCGCATCGGCACGGACGCCGGCAGCCTGCGCGACACCCACGGGCAACTGCGCCAGCGGTTCGGCGGCGACGCCGGCACCGTCTACCTCATGCGGCCGGACGGCTACGTGCTGGGCCGCTGGGCAGCGCCCGCGGCCAGCGCCCTGCTCGCGGCGCTCCAGCCCTACTACCCCTCGATCGACCTGACCCCAAACAAGGAAGGCCAAGCATGACCAACGACGAACTGGACCAGACCTACACCGGGATGGCGCAGGCGCTCACGCGCGTCGGCGAAGCGCAGGCGCCGCTCTTCCTGTCCATCCTGAGCCTGTCGCTGCTGACCCTGCTGACCGACGCCAACCAGGCTGCGGCGCTGCTGGCGCAGGCCGAGGCCGCCTGCCAGCCCGACGGGCCTGTGGCAAACTATCCCGCCCCCACCGCCGCCGCCCCGACGTGACCCAGCCCGCCCTCGAACGATTCCTGACCTATCGCCTGCACGTGCTCAACAAGATCACGGACCGGGACACGAATCGCGTCTATCTGGCGGATTGCGGCATTCCCCTGGGCGAGGCGCGCTGCCTGGCGGCCATCGGCCGCTATGCGCCCCTGTCCGTCAACGACCTGGCGCGCGCGGCCAACCTGAACAAGGGTCAGGCCAGCCGCTCGGCGCAGGCGCTGGTGGAGCGCGGCCTGGTCGAGAAAACGAATTCCGAGTCCGACGGGCGCGGCGTGGTGCTGGCGCCGACCGCGGCCGGCGTGGCGCAGTACCGGCGCGTCATCGACCTGATCGCCCGGCGCAACGACGAAATCTTCGCCTGCCTGAGCGCGGACGAACAGCGCCTCCTGGGCGGCATGCTCGACCGCCTGATCGACCACCTGCAGGCCCGCGACGACGCCGCGGACGACTGAACCCTCAGGCGCCGGCCTTCGGCGCGGTCCCGCCCAACTGCGCGGCCGCCTCGTCCATGAACTGCGCCATGCGCACGTCCAGCTCGGTCACGCCGCCCGCGTCATGGGTGGTCAGGGTCACGTCCACGCGGTTGTAGACGTTGGTCCATTCGGGATGATGGTTCAGCTTTTCCGCGAACATCGCCACGCGCGTCATGAAACCGAACGCGGCATTGAAGCTGGCGAAGCGGAAGCGCTTCTCGATGGCGTCGCGCATCGCCACCGCCTGCCAACCGGACAGGGCGGCCACCGCGGTATCGGTGCCTATGCGGGCGGGAGGAAACATGGACATGGCGGACTCCGGAAAAGTGCCCCTGTCGCCGGAGCCGGCGGCCGCGCAACGCGCCGGCCGCCAGAGGCGCAGGAACAGGGGCACGGGCCGGGAATTACTGCTTCACGGCGTACAGGTAGATCTCCACGCGCCGATTCAGCGCGCGGCCTTCTGCGGTCGCATTATCTCCGATCGGATCGTTCGGGCCGCGCCCTTCCACGGACAGGCGGCCGGCGGCCACGCCCTGCTTGCTCAGGTAGTCCGTCACGCTCTTCGCGCGGTTGACCGAGAGCGTCTGGTTGTGCGCGAGCGCGCCCGTGCTGTCGGTGTGGCCGACGACCTTCGCCCGCAACTCGGGATGCTGGTTGAGCGAACGCGCCACGCTGTCCAGGACGGGCAGCAAGGCGGGCTTGAGTTGCGTCTTGTCCGTGTCGAACGACACGCCGCTGGGGATGTTGACCTTGAGGCTGCCGTCGGGCATTTCCACCACGTCGATCCCGAGCGAGGACGCGCCCGAATTCTGCACGTCTTCCTTGACGACCTTCCAGTTGTAGCCGACCAGCCCGCCCGCCACCGCGCCGATACCCGCGCCGATGGCCGCGCCCGTGCCGTGGCCGATCAAGGCGCCGATGCCCGCGCCGAGCGCGGCGCCCGCGCCGGTGCCCACGGCGGTATTGGTCTGCTGTTGCGTGGCGCACCCGGCCAGCAAGGCCCCCGATGCCGCGACAATTGCGATACGGTTGAATATTGTTCTTGAACGCATGGCAACCTCCACTATCCCGTCGGTATGCCGGATCATTCCGGCTTGCCCATGCTAGCAAGCGGAAGGGCCGCCACGGGCAACATTTTGTATTGCCCAAGCGGCGGCCTGGAGGCCTGTCCGGCGCGCTCAGCCGGCGTGGAACCCGGCCAGCCACGGCAGCGCCGCATCCAGCCCCGGCGACTCCCGCTCGGGGCGCGCCGCGCCGTCGGGCAGGGTCAATCCCACGCGGTTGTGCCAGTAGGTGCGCAGCCCCACCTTGCTGGTGCCGAACATGTCGTAGCCGGATCCCGCGATGAACGCCGCCTGCGGCGGCTCGACCTCCAGGCGCGCGAGGGCCAGCGCGTAGGGGCGCGGGTCGGGCTTGTAATAGCCGGCCTCCTCGGACGTCACCACCACGTCCCATTCCACGCCCAGCAGGGCGGCCGCCCGGTGACCCAGGCGCTCGGAACAGTTGGTAACTACCCCCAGCCGGCAATGCGGACGCAGCGCCTGCAACAGTTCGCGCGCGCCGTCCCAGACGGGCAGCTCGTCCCAGTGGGCTTCCAGCGCCCGCGGCGCCGCGGCGGGCAGGCCCACCGCCTGCGCCGCCTCCTCCACCAGGCGCTCATAGGGTTGATAGGCGCCGCAGCCGTAGGTCCGGCGCAGGTACTCCGCGCGCCAGGCCCGGCCGGCGGACTCGGCGCCTGCCGCGCGGTTCCAGACCGTCCAGGAATCGAGCAGGGCGGTCAGCAGATCGAACAGCACGGCGCGGGGATAGGAAGACGTAACGGCGGGACTGGGCATGCGGCGCTCTCTCGGAATGATGATGGGCCCACTATAAATAGTCCGGCGCTCGCCGTGATTCACGGCCCGTTTACCCACACTTAAGCCAGTCCTTAATGCACCACGCTCCGCGCACCCGGCGTTCCCAGGCCGCAAGCGCCTCGAATGGACCGAGTTGCATCCAGGCACACCTGCGGAAATCGCGCCCACCAAATCAGACAGGCCCTATATTCTTCGCGCGGCCATCTATGGTCTATTGCTGGTCAAAACCTCGATCCCCCGAATCGATGCGATCGCCATCGCCGACGCGGCGCGATCGGCTGCCCGCCGGTTCGGCAGGCGGTTTCGCACTCATCCGTGGACCAGCATTCATGAAATTTCTCCCAGCCAGCGCAGCCATTCTGTCTGCCGCGTTAGCCCTGGCAGGCTGCAGCGCCCGCCCCACCGCCCTCGTCGCCACGAAAGACGATGCCATCGACAAGAACCAGCAGTGCTACCAGGAATTCTCCGCGCTGAAGCAGTTGAACCCGGACGCCTACGAAACCTACAGGGCCCAGCTCGCCGCCATCAACGAAAACTACGTTCTCTACAAATCCAATGCTTCGGCAATCGACGGCAAGGCGGCCGAAGTCATGCAGACCGAAATCGACAGGGTGCTTTCGCTGGTGTGCTTCCGCATCAATAACGCCATCTATTCCAACATGCTGCAGCGTGCGCAGGGCCTGCACAGCCAGCTATGAAAAAGCCCATCGGCACCGCGCTGTGCTGCGCGCTCATGTTTTCCGTTGCCAAGGCGCCCGCCTCCGAAACCAGCCTGCTGGATAGGTTGGCAGAAGAGAACATCATCGGCAGCGATTCGCATCGCCGCTCGATCCCTGCGCCTGTTCCCGCGCCCGCGCCACAGCAGACGGCCGGGCAGATCGGCGAACTGACCCGGCAACTGAACGACGCGCTGGCGCAAAAGCAGGCGCTAGAGAACGAACTTGCCGCCCTGCAGGCGGCGGCTGCCAGCCGCCCCGCCCATGACGCATCCGAAGCCGGATCCGATGCGGCCGGGAAGGAAATCATCGGCCTGAACCAGCAGGTCGCCGAGCTTCTCGCGCAAAACCAGATCCTGGCGCAGCAGCGGGAGGACCAGGAACGGATGCTGGCGGACTTGCGCAAGGCCAACCAGCAGGCGGGCAACAAGCCGGCCTCGCAACAGGCCGGCGACGCAAAGGGAGAAATCCCGGGCCCGGCAAGGCGTGTCGCCATCGACAGCACCGCCCCGAAGGATGTCCGCATCAGCTACGCGCTGGGCGCCTGGTACGGAGACAGCGCGCCGCAGGAAACACAAAAGCTGCAATCCATCGGCCGAAAGCTGGACCTGCCCGCGTTCGCGCAAGGGTTCAACGACCGGGTCGCCAACAGCATGCAATTGCCCCAGAACACGATTTCCGCCGATCTTGCCAGCGTGGACCAGCAGTTGGATGCCGCCATGCTGTCCAAGAATGAAAAGCAGAGCAAGGTCCTGCTGGCGGAGGCCGCAAAAGAAAAAGGCGCCGTCAAGATGCCGGACGGCGCCGTGTATCGCATCCTGAAGAAGGGCACGCCGCCCATGGTGACCGCCCAAAACGAAATCCTCTTCGAGCTGGAAGAAAAGCTGAGCTCCGGCGAAGTGCTTTCCACCAAGGAAGGAGTCACCAGCAAGGTCACGGATCTGCCGCCGGCATTCAAGGCGGCCGTCACTCAGTTGGGGCTGGGCGGCTCCGCGAAAATCCACGTTCCCGCGAAGCTGATTGAGGGCGACTCGGGCAGCGAAGACATTCCACCCGGAGCGAGCTTGATCATGACGATCAAGATCGTCGGAATCAAGTAAGGCCCCCTCCCGCCCGAGGCCAGGCGTTACCACCGATACGCGACCCGCGCCATGACGGTTCGCTCCGGCAGTAATAGCAGTTGGTCACGCTGTCGCGAGCTGCCGTATGGCGTCGATCAAACCGGGGCACGAGGAAAAGGCCCGGCTCAGAACGCCGTTTCCACCCGCCAGCTGATCGGGATTTCCGCCACGCTGGCCGTGGCGGGAAGCTCCAGCGCCATCCGGGCGATGCGGGCCACTTCCTGGGGCTGGGTCAGTTGCGCCTTGATGGAGTCGTCCACGCCATCGGCCATATCGGTGGCGACGAAGCCCGGGCAGATCGCGGTGCAACGGATGCGGTCCGGCTCGCCGGCATGGCGGATGCCATGGGCCAGCATCAGCGCGGCCGCCTTGCTCATGGAATACAGCCCGCCTTCGGCCGCGCGCACGCGCTTGCCGGCCAGCGAGGCGATGACCAGCACCTTGCCTTCCGGCGCGGCCCGCAAATGCGGCCATGCCAGCCGCGTCAGGCGCATGGGCGATTTGACGTTGACGGCGAAGATATCGTCGAAGTCCTCGTCGCTGGCCTCGACCACCGACTTGTCGCTCAGGATGCCGGCGTTGTGCACGATGGCGTCGATGCGGCCGAAATGGCCGTGCGCAGCCGCCACCCAGGCGGCCTCGCTTGCGGGATCGCGCGCGTCGAACGCCGACCAATGGCACCGGTCGGCCCCAAATTCCGCCAGCGCCGCCACGGGCTGGCGCGTTCCCGCGGATACCCGCCAGCCGTGCGCCAGCAACTCGCGCGCCAGCGCCAGCCCGATGCCTCGGCTCGCGCCGCTGATCAGCACGACGCGGCCCGCGCCTGCCCCGGATTCGGCAGTCCTCATGTCAGGCCCCCTGGCGCGTCAGATAGCCTTCCACCAGCGAATTGACGTTGGCGCGCAGCGTATCGACCTTGTAGCCCCCTTCCTGCACGAACAGGGTGGGCACGCCCAGCTGGGCGATGCGGTCGCCCAGCACCGCGTAATCGGCCGTGTCGATATCGAGGTTGCCGAAAGGATCGTGGCGGAACGTGTCGTAGCCCGCCGCCACCACCAGCGCGCCTGGCGCGAAATCCTTGATCCGCTGGAGCGCCCGGTCGAAGTGGCCGAGGTAGCCGTCGATCGCCGTGCCGCCTTCCATGGGCAGGTTGCAGTTGTAGCCCTCGCCCGCGCCTGCGCCGATCTCGTCGGCATAGCCGCAGATGAACGGGAACAGCGTTTCCGGCTTGCCGTGCAGCGACACCGTCAGCACGTCGTCGCGATCGTAGAAGATCTGCTGCGTGCCGTTGCCGTGGTGCACGTCGATGTCCAGCACGGCCACGCGGCCAAAGCGCTTGGCCAGGCGCTGCGCGGCAATCGCGGTGTTGGCGATGTGGCAGCCGCCCATCGCCAGGTCGCGCATGGCGTGGTGGCCGGCCGGGCGCAGCAGCGCATACGCGCTGCGCTCGCCCGCGATGATCGCGTCGGCCGCCGCCACCGCGGTATCCACGCTGCCGTTCATATTGACCCAGGCGTCCTGGACCAGCGGCGAGCCGCCGTCGCCCAGGTACTGGCCGGCCAGCGTCACCGGGATGCGCGTGCGCAGCGTGGGAAAGTAGCGGTTGGTGTTGATGTACGGCCGCACCTCGAACGATGCGTCCGGCGCCTTGGACCATTCATCCCAGGCGGTTTCCAGGTAGTGCAGGTAGTCGGGCGCATGGACTTCGAACAATTCGACGGGACGCTCGGCGGCGCGCTGCACGAACCGGCAGTCCAGGCGCAGGTCGTCGCGCAGCGCGGCCAGGATTTCGATGCTGCGCTCGGCGCGGTCGTGGTGCTGCTTGAGCAAGCCACGGATCATGGCATTGCCGGGCCAGGGCACGTCATGGGTCGGGGAGATGAAGGCTTTCACTGCGCGATCCTATAAAGCGTGTGGGTGTGTTTATTTCCAGCTTCGTCCGGGCACCGCGGCGATCAGCTCGCGCGTGTACTCGTGCCGGGGATTCTCCAGGACCTGGGCGGTCGGGCCCTGCTCGACGATCTCGCCATGCTTGAGCACGATGACGCGATCGCACAACTGCGACGCCACGCGCAGATCGTGCGTGATGAAGAGCATGGACAGCCGCAGCTCCTGCTTCAATTGCCGCAGCATGGCCAGCACCTGGTCCTGCACCGAAACGTCCAGCGCCGACACCGGCTCGTCCGCCACGATCAGCTCCGGCGTCACGGCGATGGCGCGGGCAAAGCCCAGCCGCTGGCGTTGCCCGCCGGAGAATTCGTGCGGATAGCGGTCCAGCGCCGACGGATCCAGCTTGACCAGCCGCATCAGTTCGCGCGCCCGGTCCATGGCCGCGGCCGCCGACATGCCATGGCGGCGCATGCCGCCCGTCAGGATGCGCGCCACGGTATGGCGCGGGTTGAGCGAACCGTAGGGGTCCTGGAAGATCATCTGCACCGAACGGCGCCGCGCCGGATCGGCGAACGCGCCTTCGGCCAGCAGGTCGGCCCCGCGCAGGCGCATCTCGCCGCCGTCGGCCGACACCAGGCCGGCCAGCATGCGGCCGATGGTCGACTTGCCCGAGCCCGATTCGCCCACCAGCCCCACCGTCTCGCCGCGCCGGATATCGAACGACACGCCCTTGACCGCCGGGAAGCGCTGGGCCGGGCCGAACCACTTGCCCTTGCGCAGATAGGTCTTGCGCAGATCCTTGATCGTCAGCAGGGGATCGGGCTGGCTCGCGATCGCGGGCGGCGGCCGGAACGACGGCACCGCGGCCAGGAGCGACTGCGTGTAGGCCGCCTGCGGCTCGTGCAGCACCTGCCGCGCCGCGCCGGACTCGACCACCTTGCCGCCCTGCATCACGACGATGCGGTCGGCGATTTCGGACACCACGCCGAAGTCGTGCGTGATGAACAGCACGGCCAGGCCCTTGCGCTGCTGGATCTCCTTGATCAGCGCCAGGATCTGCGCCTGGGTGGTCACGTCCAGCGCCGTGGTCGGCTCGTCCGCGATCAGGATATCGGGCTCCAGCGCCAGGGCCATCGCGATCATGACGCGCTGGCGTTGCCCGCCCGACAATTGATAAGGGTAGGAATCGGCGATGCGGGCATGGTCCGGCAGCCCCACCGACGTCAGCAGCTCGGCGACGCGCGCCTCCACCTTGGCCGCATCGCGCATGCCGTGCGTGCGCAACATCTCGCCGATCTGGCGGCCGCAGCGCATCAGCGGATTGAGCGCGCTGAGCGGCTCCTGGAACACCATGGCGATGCGCTTGCCGCGCACCTTGCGCAACTCGCCCAGCGACATGCCGGCCAGTTGCAGTTCGCCCAGGCGGATCGCCCCGCCGGCGATCCGCAGGCCGCGCGGCAGCAGGCCCAGCACGGCATGCGCCAACGTGGACTTGCCCGATCCCGACTCGCCCACCACGCACACGATTTCATGCGGGTTCAAGGTCAGGCTGACGTCGTCCACCGCCAACTTGCGGTCGCCGCCCGCCGGCAGCGAAATCGACAGGTTTTCAATCTGAAGCAACGGCGTCACGGCTCACCCCTTGCGATGGAGACGGGGATTGAGCGCATCGTTGAGCCCCTCTCCCATCAGGTTGACCGCCAGCACGGTGACGACGATCGCGACGCCCGGAAACAGGCACATCCACCAGGCCAGCCGCAGGAACGTGCGCGACGCGCCCACCATATAGCCCCAGGTCATCAGGTTGGGATCGCCCAGGCCCAGGAAGCTGATGGCGCTTTCCAGCAGGATGGCGTTGGCCACCATCAGCGAGGCCATCACGATCAGCGGCGACACGCAGTTGGGCAGGATTTCGGTGAACACGATGCGGGCGCGCGAATAGCCCTGCACCGTGGCGGCCTCCACGAACTCGCTGGCCTTGACCCGCATGAATTCGGCGCGCACCAGCCGCGCGATCGGCGGCCAGCTCACCAGCGCCACGGCGGTGATGACCGATCCGAAGGACGGCTGGAAGATCGCCACCAGCACGATGGCGAACAGAAAGCTGGGGATGGTCTGGAAGATTTCCGTCACGCGCATCAGCAGCTCGTCCCAGCGGCCGCCGAGATACCCGGCCGGCACGCCGATCAGCATGCCGATGAACACCGCCACCACCGTCGCCACCACGCCCACCAGCAGCGAGGCCTGCGCGCCGTGCACGATGCCCGCCGCAATGTTGCGGCCCATGGAGTCGGCCCCCAGCCAGGCGCCGGCTTCTTCAAACGGACGCAGGAACGGCGCTTCGGTGGTATCCCAGGGATTGATGGGATAGAGCCAGTGGGCGCCCAGGGCCATCAGCACGATGGCGCTCAGGCAGACCAGCCCGACCACGGCGCCGGCATTGGTGAAATATCGCTTGATCAATGACTTCATGATTGACTCTGCATGCGGGGATCGACGAGGCGGTAGATCAGGTCGGTCAGCAGGTTGAACGCGACCACCACCACCGACGTGCAGAAAAACACCCCCAACAGGACGGGATAGTCGCGCTGCTGCAAGGCATCGAAGGCCAGCCGGCCGATGCCCGGCCACGCGAACACGGTTTCCACCAGCACCGACCCGCCGATCAGCTGCCCGGCCTGCATGCCCGCCAGGGTGATGACCGGCAGGACCGCGTTGCGCAACTGGTGCACCCAGACCACCCGACCGGACGACAGGCCCTTGGCCCAGGCCGTCTTGACGAAATCGGCCCCCTGGATCTCGTTCATGGAGGCCCGCGCCAGGCGCGTGTAGACCGCCAGGTTGAAGCCCGCCAGCGTGACGACCGGCAATAAGGCGTGCTTGGCGATGTCCAGCATTCGCGATATGCCGGTCAGCGACGAACCCATGGTTTCGTAGCCGAAGGCCGGCAGCCAGCCCAGGCTGACCGAGAACCCCAGCACCAGCAGCAGGCCGACCCAGAAGATGGGCGTGGCGTAGAACGCCAGCGACGCCGCCGTGATGGCGGAGTCCAGCCATGATCCCCGGTATCGGCTGGCCAGCGCGCCCAGCAGTATCCCGCCCAGCAGGGCGATCAGGAACGCCGGAATCGCCAGCACCAGCGTGGCCGGCAAGCGGTCGGCGATCATGTCCCAGACGGGACGCTGCTGCCGATAGCTGTAACCCAGGTCCAGCGTGGCGATGGATTGCAGATAGCTTCCCAGCTGCACCACGAGCGGTTGGTCGAGTTTGAACTCCCGGCGCAACTGCTCCAGGAACTTCGCGTCGGACGATCCGGCTTCGCCGGCCAGCACGCTGACCGGGTCGCCGGGCGCCATGTGGACCAGGGCAAAGTTGATGACGGCGACTGCGATCAGCACCGTGACCGATTTACCCAGCACCGAAAGTAAGGGCCGCAGCCACCTCATCATGCGTTCTCCCGCTTACTTCTCGATGTAGGTCGTCGCGAAGCTTTCCGCCACGCCGATGGCGGACGTCGTCACGTTCTTGACCTTCTTGTTGGTGATCGTGGGGAAGGCCAGTTCGACCAGCCACGCGGTCGGCGCATCCTTGGCGACCTGGCCGTAGGCCTGCGAATACAGCTGCTGGCGCTTGACCGGGTCCACTTCCTTCGCGGCGGCGATAAGCGCGGCGTCCACGTCCTTGTTCACGTAGCCCGAGGTGTTGGTGCCGTAGCCGCCCTTGTGGATGTTGTCCGAACGATAGGTGCGATCCACGCCCAGCGCCGGGTCCGAGTACTGGTACAGGTACTCGACCACCGTATCGAATTCCCAGTTGGAGTAGCGCCGCGCCCAGCTGCCGGCATCGGTGCTTTCCAGCACCACTTCCACGCCCACCTTGGACAGCGAGTTCTTCACGTACTCCGACACCTTGGTCCAGGTGTCGCCATACGGCAGGCCCAGCAGCTTGATGCTGGCGCGCTTGCCGCTGGCGTCGGGCTTCAGGCCCATTTCGTCGAGCAGCGCGATGGCCTTCTTCGGGTCGTAGTCGTAGCGCGGCAGCTTGTCGTCGTAGAAACGCGTCACCGACGACACCGGGCCCGTGGCCGGACGCGCGGCGCCGAAGAAAATGCGGTCGGCGAGGAACTTGCGGTCGATGGCGTACTGGATGGCCTGGCGGAAGCGCGCGTCGTCCAGCGGCTTGGCGCGATGGTTGAGCTCGATCGCGGCATGCGAGCCGGTGAACTCATAGCCCTGGGTCGTGACTTCCAGCTGGGGGTTGGCCTTGATCTGCGGCAGGAAGGCGAAGTCGATATCGCCGAAGCTGGCCACCTGCACCGAACCGCTTTCCAGCGCCACCAGGCGCGAATTGGCGTCCGGGATCACCTGGAAGTAGATCTTGTCGAGGTAAGGCAGATTGGGGCGCCAGTACTTGTCGTTGCGCTCCAGCAGCACGAAGCGGCCGCGCTGCCATTCCTTGAACTTGAACGGTCCGGTGCCGATCGGCGTCTGGTTGGCCGGGTTGTTGCGGAAATCCGTGCCCTTGTAGATGTGGGCCGGCACGATGGGCGCGGACGACACCTCGAAGGCGTTGATGAAGGGCGAATACGGCTCCTTCAGCGTGATGACGATGGTCAGCGGACCGGTCTTCTCGATGCTCGCCACATGGCTCAGGTTGTTGCGGGCGCGCGCATGCACCTCGGGCAGGTATTCCTTGAGCGAAAACAGCACGTCGTCAGCCGTGAACGGCTTGCCGTCGTGCCAGGTCACGCCTTCCTGCAACTCGAAGGTATAGGTCAGGCCGTCGGCCGACACGTTCCACGACTTGGCCAGGCTGGCCTGGGGATTCAGTTTGAAATCATAGGTCAGCAGGCTCTCGTAGATCTTGCCGCCGACGATCTGCGTGGGCGTCTGCTGGTTCAGGCCCAGCATCAGGATGGGCGGCTCGGGATTCAGGATCACATTGAGCGTGCCGCCGTGCGTCTGCGCCATGGCGGCCGTGCCTGCCCCCAGGACGGCGGCGCCGCCCAGCAGGACATTCAGTGCGGTTTTCCTGAAGAACTTAGTGTTGCGCATGATGATTCCCTTGCGTATTCGACGTGGTGGAGTGGGACGGATCTTGTGAAACGTCTTGTTGTTGTGTTGTGGTATCGGCGTGTTGGCGCGACTCAGCGCAGCGCGGCCCGACACTGCTCGTCCAGGGCCGCGGCCAGGATGGCGGCATGCTCGGGCCGGAACACCAGCGGCGGGCGGATCTTGAGCGTGGAAGCATTGCGGCCCGCGGTGCCCAGCAGCACGCCGGACTGGCGCAAGCCGTTGACGATGCGCTGGGTCAGGCGGGCGGCATGCGCCGCATCGCCATCGGGCGACACGATGTCGACCCCCCAGTACAGGCCGTGTCCGCGCACCGCGCCCAGGCATTCGTGACGCCGCGCCAGATCGGCCAGCGCCTGCCCCATGGCCTGGCCGGCGCGCTCGACGTGGGCCGGCGCGTCCATGCGCGCCAACTCGTCCAGCACGGCCAGGCCCACGGCCGACGACACGGTATTGCCGCCGAAGGTATTGAAATAGCGGCACTCGCGGCCGAAGGCCTCGACCAGGCGCGACTGCGCCACCAGGCCGCCTATCGGATGTCCGTTGCCCATGGGCTTGCCCATGGACACCATGTCCGGGATCACGCTGTCGCGCTGGAATGCCCACCAGTTGACGCCCATGCGGGCAAAGCCGCCCTGCACTTCGTCGGCGATGAACAGCCCGCCCCGGGCGCGCACGCGTTCGGCCGCCAGGGTCAGCGCCTCGCCGGGATCGGCGTACAGGCCATCGCTGGCGAACACCGTGTCGACCATGAGCGCGGCCACCGGCGTGCCGGCGGCTTCCAGCTCGTCGGCCGCCGCGTCCACGCTGGCGGCGAACCTGGCCGCGACTTCCTGCGGCGTGCCTTCCAGCAGGCAGGGCGCCGGAATGGTGCGGACGTGCGCGCCGACCGGACGCAGCGACGGCGACACGTCGGCCAGCGCCATCGTCACGCCGTGATAGGCGTTGCCGGTCACGATCACGCCGCGCCGCCCCGTCGCCTCGAAAGCGATGCGCAGCGCCAGATCGTTGGCCTCGCTGCCCGTGCAGGTGAACATGGCGGTGTCGAGCGCGCTCGGGAACAGCGCCAGCAGGCGCTCGGCGTAGCGCACCACGCCATCGTGCAGATAGCGCGTGTGCGTGTTGAGCACCGACGCCTGGCGCGTCAGCGCCTCTACCACGGCGGGATTGGCATGACCGACCACCGGCACGTTGTTGTAGGCATCCAGATAGCGGCGCCCAGACGCGTCGTACAGCCACACGCCCTCGCCGCGCACCAGTTCCACCGGCTCTTCATAGAACAACCGGTAGGCCGGCCCCAGCGCCTTGCGCCGCGCCAGCAGGTCCTGCTGCGTATTGCTGCCGTTCACCGTCATCGCATGTCCTTCGCTCGTTTCTTGCGCGGCATCGCGCAACTCCATGCGGGACGCGCTCAGCGCGCGCCCCGGCTCCATTCGTCGTACAGCTCGTTGAACAGCGCCGTCGCCGCCGCGCGGCTGCGCAGGATGTAGGCGCCGTTGCCGGGAAAGCGCAGGGCGCGCCAGGACGGGATCGCCATGCGCTGCACGAGGCGGGCCAGCACCAGGTCCAGCACGTGGCGCCGTTCGTCCGGCGTCAGCGGCAGCACCGACTCGTAGCCCGCCACCACGGCGGACAGCACGTCCAGGGGACGGCCGGGCGCCGTCATCTGATAGGACGCGGCGATCGCGACCTCGGCGATGCGCGGCGCGTGGACCATGTCGCCGAAATCCAGAATGCCCGCCAGGTCCGTGCCCGCCTCGTTCACCAGGATGTTGCTGGGCGACAGGTCGTTATGGATGATCTGGCTGGGCAGCGCCGCCAGCGCCGGCACCACGTCCCGCTCGAAGACGTCCAGGTAGGCGGCGATGCGCGCCCGCTCGTCGGGCGACTCCACCGCGTCCAGCATCGGCCGCACTCGCGCCACCTGGCAGGCGTCCCACAGGAACTGCCGATGCGCCGCCGGATGCTCGAAATCGACAAGCTGCGCGTCCAGCCGCCCCGCCGCCCTGCCCACCGCCTGCCAGGATTGCGGCCCGGCCGCCATGGCCGCGCCCGGGCGGCCCGGCAGGAAGCCATAGGCCCGCACCCGCACCGCGCCCGCGAGGTCCGGAACGCGGAAGTCCAGCCAATCCTGCAGGGCCGCGCCATCGTCGCTGCCCGGCCGGATATCCGGATCCGCCGACAGGCCGGCCGCGTCCGCGGGCTGGTGATGCGGCGCCCGCAGCGTGCCCAGGCCCGTCTGGCGCGCTTCCAGGTGCTTCAGCACCGCGATCTGCATCCGCGTTTCGTCCGGGCTTTCCGCGCCGTTGATGAACTTCAGCGTCAACGATGCGCCGTCCTTGCGGCTGATCCGGAAGTTCATGTCGCGCTCCCCCGAGAGCGGAACGCACTGCGCATAACCGGGGTAGCAGGCCCCGGCCACGCGTTCGGCATCCTCCTGCCGGATCGGCGGAGGCGAATTGACCAGCAGGGCGTCCACCGGTTCTTCCATGCCGGCGGCGGCGTCGGACAGCATCACTAGGCATCCCAATTAAAATATTTGATGCATCATGCATCAATATCGCGGAATTACGACATCGGTGTAATCCCGGAGATGGAAATCCCGGCAAAGCCGCTCTCAAGCGCTTGTTTTTCCTATAAGACTGATAAAGTAGGAGCTGGGCCGAAAGCGCGCCCTCCGCCCGCCCGGACAGCGTTTCCCGTGGCGGACTTATGACTTCAGGCACCTACCTTGATGCATCATCCGAGCGCAAGCCCTCCTACCCCGCCCTCCGCCGAGCCTCTCGCGCCCACCCAACTGCCCCCGCAGGCCGAGGCCCGTTTTTCGGCCATGCAGTACGAAAGCATGGGCAACCGGGTCTACACCAAGATCTGCAGCGCCCTGATGGAAGGCCAGCTCCGGCCCGGAGACCGGCTGCGCATCCGGGAGCTGGCGGCGGAACTGGGCACCAGCATTACCCCCGTGCGCGACGGCGTGCTGCGCCTCGTGCAGGACGGCGCGCTCGTCATGCGCAGCGCGCGCGACATCCGGGTAGCCGAAGTCACCCTCCCCGAATACCTGGAAATCCGCGACATCCGGCTGGAACTGGAAGGCATGGCCGCCGCCCGGGCCGCCGAGGTCGCCTCCGCCGAAGACATCGCGCGCATGGAAGCGCTGATCGAACAGAACGAACAGGCGCTGGCCGCCGGCGAAGTCCTCGCCGCTATCAGCTTGAACCAGCACTTCCATTTCGAATACTGTCGCATCGCCAATATGCCGGTGCTCCTGAGCATCCTTGAGCGCCTCTGGCTGAAGATGGGCCCCCTGATCGCCCAGTGCTATTCAGAGGGAGGCCGCGACATGATCGACGGCCACTACTCGCTGCTCACCGCCATGCGCAACCGCGACAGCCAGGCGGCCCGGATCGCCGTCCAGACCGACATCCTGTCGGGCGGCCAGGTCATCCTGGAACTGAAGAAACGTTCCGCGCAGGCTGCCGAAACCGGCGGCGGCGCGGCGGCGCCGGCGACAAGGCTGGCGCGCTGATCGGCCTGCGGGCTTGCGGCGAGACCCGCCGCAAGCTTCGTACATTGCGGCCGGCATCGAGGCCGGACGCGGCGGACGAGACTGCGCAGGAGGAGCTTGCCGTTCCCTCGCACTCCAGGCCCACTCATCGCAGCTGCTTTTCCTGCTCCTTTTCGACGACCTGCTGGGTTCCGATATTGTTTTGAGCCCCTTCGGACCCCATTCCCACAAAGGCGATAGCCGGCAGGATGGTGACTTGAACCGCAATTCCTTGCGCGTCGGTCAACGCCATCCATTGGTCGTGGAAGTAGGCCATGTCATTCATGTAAGGAAGCTTGGCGAGATCTCGCATGATGCCGCTAGTCTCGGCGGCGCCCCAATATCCCCCCGGTATCCGCGCTCGTCGCCAAACCCACATGGGAAATGTCCTGGGGGGTCGGGTGATATCCAGGTTGCCATTGGAGAGGGTTCCATATGCCCCTTTGACTGCGTCAGCTGTCTTCAACAATGGGGCTTGGTTGCCGGCTTGCCTTCCATGTCATGCTTGGTAAAGCTCTTATAGGCTTCACGCACGGTTCCCACGACGGCCCCACGGCCGAATGCCGCCAGAACTTGTTCATCCGAGCCTCCTGAGGCGGCGACAGCCGCTCCGCCGAGCGCCGCCGACGCAACCATCCTTTTTGCCGCCGCGTCCAAGGCATTGCCTTCGAGTCCGTTCGCGGCCTTGCCGGCGTAGCTCGCGGCCCAAGCAATCGCCCCGGCGCGGCGCGCTGCATCAAGGCTGCCTGTGACTTTGTAGATGTACCACCTGCGTAACCTGCCGCGCCTGCCGGGCCGCCGAATACAGCGGCGCCCGAGGCGGCCAATGTGTTGAGGATCGAAGATTCCATGACGGCTTCCGCCACGGACTGCTCGGCGATTCGCGTCGGGTCGGCATCACGTGCCACACCGCGTCAATCAGCTTGCCTTCGGAGATCCGCTTGGCGCCATGAGCGCTACGGAATATTTTCAATGTAACGTGCTATATTTCATTGTATCAAAATATATCTCTCAAAAATTTCTGACTACCTGGTTTTTCCATCATCTACCGAGAAACACCGCAAATGCGACAAAGGGAAAAGCCGCTGAGCATCCTGGTCAAAGCAATCACATACAGCGCGATAGCCATTGCGCTTTCAGGATGTCAGACGCCGGCTGTGCACGTGATGAACGCCGTGCTAAATGGGGGGAACACAGAGCTGGCGGCGAACATGCGACAGGTGAACGTCGCCGCTCATGTCATCCGCGACGAAACCTGGGCGGGGGATTATCCGTTTGCGGCTCGCAATCAACTCTACACCGTGGGCGTTATCAAGGGTGAGCCCGAGTATTCGATGCGCGTGGCATTTCTTCAAATGCGCCATCCGGAATACGGCGCGTGGGTACGGGCAGGTGGCAAAGGCTGGGTAACGACCGGCATCATCCCCGACCATCTTCCGGCCCTGAAACAAGGCGATGTCGTAGAGCTGCGCCAAACGGGAACCGCCAATGTCGTCAAGAACTTCGTCGCCAGCGGCGAAGGCAACGTGGTACTGCATATTTTGTGTCGGGCCGCCGACCCGAAATACAAGGAATGCCTGGCGGCCCTACCGCGTATCGGTACATACCAAGGCTTTGGCGAGACCAGTTCTTACTATCCGGAGAGCGTGCGCGAGTATGGCTACACCTTCAGCCCCAAATACGACGCGAGGGGCGCCGCACTACCCGCGGCGGCCTCACGCTGAATCGTCATGCCTGGACACTTGCTCATGAAGCTGAACTCCGTCGCCCTGATCACGGCCGTGGCGATGACCCTGGGCGGATGCGCCGCAACCGGGGACGACTACGTCGTTGGCGTGCGGCCAACGATCGTGAACCATCCCGTACTAGGCCCGATCACCATCAAGGAGCAAGACCTGCTGGGGCCGGACGCCAACCAAAACGGCGTGCGCGATGAAATCGACAAAACCCTGCGCCAGACGTTTCCTGAGGGCGAGGCGCGCGAGCGCGGCGAGTCCTACGCATTGCAGGTCACGAAAGCCATGCTGGCAGGCGCAACCGGCCGCGCGCCGACGGCAATCGAAATACAGACCTATGCGATGGCCCGAGATTGCCTGGGCGCCGTGAAGGCGGACGCCCCCGAACTCATATACGTGCAAACGACGCGAACGAAATCCCGCGCCAGCGCCATGCAGATGTGGTCGGAAAGCGTAGAAGCGCAGCGCTCCGCGAACCTCGCTGCGAGCACGACGGAGACAACGCCCGGCAGCGGGGCCACCCTCTGCCGGTCCTAACGGTCTGGATTGGGGCGCCCATGAAGAGGGCTACGTCCCTCCCCCCGCTTTCCACATCACAAAGTCGGTCCATGCACGCGCGCGTGACGGGCCAAGCTCACCATTAGGATCACAAAAGATGCGTCGAAAAATCGGAAAATGGTTGGGGATGCTGTTTGGCCTGATCGGCCTGCCCCTGTTTCTATCCTCTGCCCAATCCTTTTTTATCCGTGATGACTCATCGGCGCTGTTCTTGCTCTTGTTCGGCGGGGTGCTGACGCTAGCGGGATTCAGTCAGTATTTCCGATTCAACAGATGGGAGAAGAAGAATTTCGCCTGGTACAAGCGCAAGCATCCCGACTTCTGCGACGCCAATGGACGGGTCGCATGCGCGAGCTGCAACGGAAGACATATCCGTGTTCGAGGGTTGATGCAGCATAGCTACACGCGGGAGCATTTCTGCGCCGCCTGCGGCACCACCCTTTATTACTCGCCTGAAGGCTAGAACCCGGCACGGCCCACTCGCGACGACAGCCGTTTTTCATTCCGCATCGCGTGTACGACGGGCCGGGCTCGCTGGGGCCGGCCTCACTCCTTGAACGCCCTGGAGCACGGCCAAGACGGAAAGGGCCGGCTCCAGACGCGGTGTTCCGGGGATCTATCTCACGAAAGCCTTCGTCACGGGTGACACCACCAAGGGGTGCGCCATCAAGGGGTGCGCCACCAAGCGGTATGCCACCAAGGCTCCGCGAACATGCGCAATCAAAATCCCCGAAAAACAAAAAGCCCACCGAGATTCGGTGGGCTTTTTTCTGGAGCTTCCAGGAATTCTGGTGGGCTGTGAGTGGCTCGAACACTCGACCTACGGATTAAGAGTCCGCTGCTCTACCAACTGAGCTAACAGCCCTTGCAATTCACTCAGTCCTGATCCGCCTTGCTGCGCTTTTTACTGCCGGCGCCGCTGCGTTTCGTTATGTGTGCACTGCGAAGAAGCAAGATTATATGCAGCTTTTTTGGTTTGTGCAAGTCGGGTGCGGAAAAACTTTTGGCGGGCCCTGCGTCAGGCCGCGAAGCCCCCATCTACCGCCAGGCTCGCGCCCGTGATGTAGCGCCCTTCCGCGCCGGCCAGGAAGGCGACCATGCCGGCGATGTCGCGGGTTTCGCCGTAGTGCGGCAGGGCCAGCACCGCGACCAGGTCGCCCGCGTGCGCGCCGTCGGCGGGATTCATGTCGGTGTCGATCGGGCCGGGGTGCACCACGTTGACGGTGATGCCGCGCGGGCCCAGGTCGCGCGCCAGGCCTTGCGTCAGGCCGACCAGCGCCGCCTTGCTCGCGGAGTACAGCGCCACGCCCGGGCGGCCGGCGCGCGCGGCGAGGCAACTGCCGATGTTGATGATGCGGCCGCCGTCGGGCATGACGGCCTGGGCAGCCTGGATCGCGACGAAGGGCGCGCGCACGTTGATATCCATCGTCCGTTCGTAGTCGTCCAGGCGGGCTTCGCCGATGGGGCCGGTAATGAACACGCCCGCGTTATTGACCAGCACGTCCACCGGACCGAGTTCGGCGATGGCTTGCTCGATCGCCTGCCTGACGGCGTCGGCGTCCGAGGCGTCGGCCTGGATGGCGAGGGCGCGGCGCCCATCCGTGGAGAGTTCGCGCGCCAGCGCCTGAGCGCCTTCGGCGGAGGATGGGCTCACGTAGGTGAACGCCACGTTGGCGCCATCGGCCGCCAGGCGGCGCACGATGGCCGCGCCGATGCCCCGGCTGCCGCCGGTCACGAAAGCGATTTTTCCAGTCAATTCAGGCATGGTCGGAATCCATATTTGTAGTGGTCAGTACAAATATATTCGCCGACCCGACGCCGGCCCGTCAACCATTTTTTTATCGATCAACACAAAATTCGCGCGGCAGGTAAAATCGAGCCTATGGCAGAACGTGGGCGTCCCCGGAACTTCGACCGAGCCCAGGCCTTGCGCAAGGCCATGGATGTGTTCTGGTCGAAGGGATATGAAGGAGCATCGCTGACCGATCTGACGGAAGCGATGGGGATCAATTCGCCCAGCCTCTATGGCGCCTTCGGCTCCAAGGAAAGCCTGTTCCGCGAAGCGGTCGAGCTCTACCGCGACACCGAAGGCAGCTCGGGCAGGCGCGCGCTGCAGGATGCGCCCACCGCCCGCGAAGCCGTCCAGTCCATGCTGCTGGCCTCCGCCGAACGCTTCACCGCGCCCGGCCATCCTCCCGGCTGCATGATCGTGCTGGGCGCGCCATCGGGCTGCGTGAACCACGCCAGCGTGGGCGACTTCCTGGGCGACAACCGCCGCGAGATGCAAGGCCGCATCCTGGCCCGGCTGCATGCCGGCGCCGCCGGCGGCGAGCTGCCCGCCGGCGCGGATCTCAAGAGCCTGGCCGCGTTCTACGCCACTGTGCTGCACGGCATGTCGATCCAGGCGCGCGACGGCGCGACCCGCAAGACCTTGCAGGCCGTCGCCAGGCAGGCGATGTGCGCCTGGGACGCGTTGGCCGGACAGCCGCCGGACCGCGCCAGCCTCTGACGGATCGCGTCATGTTCCGCATCGATTTGCGGCGCCTCATCCTGTGGATCAGCCTGCTCTCGGTGATCCTGGTGCTGGCGGGCGGCCTGCATGCCAGCTATCTGGTGCAGCGCGACCTGCTGCTGCGCAACGCGCTGGATGTCAACCAGGCCTATGCCTCGAAGCTGGCCAGCGCGACCGACACCTTCCTGACCGACCTGCAGCGCTACCTGGCATACAGCGCGGACATGCTGAGCGACATGGAGACGCGCCCGCAGGACATGGGCGCGGAGACCCGGCGCCAGGAACAGCAGCTGGGCCATTTCAATTCCAGCTTCGTCGTGTCGCCGCAGGGCAAGGTGCTGGCGGTATCGACCTCGTCCCCACAACTGCTGGGCCAGAACCTGGTCAGCGAAGCCTTCACCCAGGCGCTGTCCGCCAGGCGCCCGACCATCAGCGAGCCTTTCCAGACCCGCAGCGGCCGCTGGGTGATTCTCTATACCCATCCCATCGTCTCGCCCGACTACCGCTATCTCGGCTACATCGCGGGCACGCTGTACCTGCACGAGGACAATGTGCTGGACCGGTTGCTGGGCCAGCATTTCTACCGCGACGATTCCTCGCTGCTCGTCGTGGACCGCAACGGCACGCTGATCTATCACCCCGACCGCAGCCGCCTGGGGCAGCGCAGCCCCGACAATGAGGCCCTCGCCGCCGCCCGCCGCGGAGAGACCGGCGAGATGCGCTACACCGACGACCGGGGCCGCGAGATGCTGGCAGGCTATGCGCCGGTGCCGAGCACGGGCTGGAGCATCGTCGCGCAGCGCCCCGTCGACAACACCCTGCAGCCCCTGAGCGACCTGCTCATGGCCACGGCCAGTAATACCCTGCCGCTGCTGCTGCTGTCCGTGGCGTCGATCTGGCTGCTGTCGCGCTGGATCGCCCGCCCGCTGGGCGAACTGGCCGGCATCGCCAAGCACATGCAGAATCCGGATTCCGCGGACCGCATCCGCAAGGTGCGCTCCTGGTATTTCGAGGCGGCGCAGCTCAAGCGCGCGCTGCTCATGGGGCTGGCGTCGCTGCATCACAAGATCCGCGACCTGCGCCGCGAAACCACCACGGACACCTTGACGGGGCTGTTGAACCGACGCGGCCTGGACGAAGCGCTGGCGCTGCTGCAGGCCGAGGACGAGCCGGTGGCGATCGTGGCCATCGACATCGATCACTTCAAGAACATCAATGACCGCTACGGGCACGCCGCCGGCGACCGCGCGCTGCAGGCGCTGGCCCAGTTGATGAGCGAGGGGTCCCGCAGCGGCGATACGCTGGCGCGCGCCGGCGGCGAGGAGTTCGTGATGCTGCTGCCCGGCGCGCCCATGGCGGCCGCGATCGCCATCGTGGAGCGCCTGCGCCAGCAGATAGCGGCGCAGCATGGAACGGTGCCCGCCCCCATTACCATTTCGGCGGGCGTGGCGGCCTACCCCGAACACGGCACGACGCTGGACGCGGTCTACCAGCGCGCGGACCAGGCGCTCTACTACGCCAAGAACCACGGCCGCAATGCCGTCTGCGTGGCGGACGACAACACCCAGGCCGGCTCGCGGAGCGCGCCGCCGGCCTAGGGCCAGGCGCCCCCCTGCCCGCTTATTTCTTCGGAGAAGCCGGCGCTTTCGGCGGCTTGCGCATTTGCTCCAGCAGCGGACCGCAGGCGTTCTCGTCGGTGGTGCTGGGCGCGATCAGGGCCAGCAGGCCGGCGGCCGGCGTCAGCAGCACGCCCAGCGCCACCATGCCCGCGCCGCGCGCGGCCAGCGGCAGCGCATGCACGCCCACGTCGGGCGAGCCGAACGTGCCCCGCACATACAGCGGCGAACGCAGCGAAAAGATGCGGAAGCCCTTGCTGTCCGGCGTGATGTCCATGTCGACCGTCTCGTTCTTGAAGTCGGCCGTGCCGGTGATGCTGATGAGCGCGTTCTCCGTGTCGAAGACAAAGACGCGCGGCGTCATGACGCCGTTCTTCATCTCCAGGTCGGCGGCGCCGCAATTGATCTTGACCTCGTCGTCGCCGAACAGCTTGGACACGACGTAGTTGCCCACGTTCAGCCCCGCGATCTCCATCAGGCTGCGGCTGATCACCCCGTCGTTGACCAGCATTTTCACGTCGCCCGTGGACGTGCCCAGGAGGGCGGCCACCGAGTTGCCGGCGCCGCTCACGGCCAGGTCGCCGTTCAGTTCGCCCAGCGTTTTCTGCATCGCGGGCGTCGCCGGGAAAAGCTGCTTGAGCCGCAGGCGGCGCGCGTGCAGCTCCACGCGGCCGGTCAGCGGCGCGCCCGAGCCGTCCAGGCGGACGGTGGAATTGATGTTCCCGCCGGCCATGCCGAAGCGCAGGGGATCCAGCGTCAGCTTGCCGTCCTGCAGCACCACGTGGACGGAAAGGTCGGACAGCGGCAGCTTACTGTCGTGCACGATGCGGCCGGCTTCCAGCGCCACGTCGGCGTCCATGTCGCGCCAGCGATCCGTGCGGAATGCCTGGGTCGGCAGCACCTTGCCGCCCTTGGGCTTGGCAGGCGCGTCCTTGGCCTTGTCGGTTTCGGCCCCTGCCACCTTGCCCGAAGGAACGCCGATCAACGGCCCCAGATCCTCCATGCGCAGTTGCTTGGACGACAGCTTCCCGGTCAGCTTCGGCCGGGGCGCGCCCAGGGCGAACGAGATGTCGCCATGCAGGTCGCTGTTTCCGACCTTGCCGTTGAACGCCTTGTAATCGAACACGGCTCCGCCGGGATTGCGCAGTTTGGCGACCAGATGCCCGTCGGTGGAGTACGGCGGCGTATCCGGCAGGGTCACGCCGGTCAGCGGATACAGCTGGGCCATCGAGGCGCCCGACAGCTTGAGCCGCAGGTCGAGCGCGCCCAGGTTGACGGGATCGGTCAGGGTGCCCGCGATCGCCGCGCGGGTGCCGCCGATCGAGACGTCCGCCTGCACCGGGAAGGGCTGCCGGTCATCCTGCAGGGCCAGCATGCCGCCTACCTTGCCTTCGCCCTTGGTGGCCAGCCCCTTGTACTTGCCATCCACCTTCCAGCCGAACACGTAGTCGCGCGGCGCGGTCTTCGCGCCGTCCTCCTCCGCGAAGGCCGCGCCCGCCACGTCCGCGAAGGGCACCGGCTTGCCCAGGGGATCCACCTGCACGGTAAGGTCCGCCTTGAGGACCTCGTCGACCAGCCCGACGCGGCCCTTGTCGAAGCCGATTTCATTGATATCCAGCACCCAGGGCGACGGCTCGCCGGTCTCGGGCAGCGTGAACTCCCAGTTCGCCCGGCCGTCGGCCAGGCGTTCCAGGTCGGCGGCGGGCTCGGTCAGCTGGATGCGGCGGATCACCACGCGCTGGCGCAGCAGCGGCAAGGGCGCGAGGCTGAACTCGCCGCGCTTGAGCGTGGCGAACTGCGGCGCCTTGGCCCAGGGCGCATTGCCCACCGAGATATCGTTCGCGATGAAGCGCGGCCACGGCACCCAGGCGCGCCAGCCGCCCTCGTCCGGCTGCCGCTGCCACTGCACCCTCAGGTCCCCGTTGATGGCGAAGGGCCGCCCGATCGCGGCGCCGACCCGTTCGTTGATCATGGGCCGGGCACGATTCCAGTCGAAAGTGGCGATCCCCGCCACCGCCACCGCCACGAGGAGCGCCGCTCCCCCTACAATCCCGATCGCTATTTTTCTTGAGCGCGTCATGGTTATGATCCTTGCCATTGCGGCCGGCGTACCGCGGCCGGCCATCGCTACCCTTAAAGGGTATCGCGGCCCGCGGCGCCGGCCGGGCTCGCCGGCCCCATAATGTATGCGGATCTTTCCAGCCCATTCGCCTTGGCGGCGCCGCGCGGTGTGCCTCGTCCGGCATTTGCGCAGCATGATGCGTGCCCGGCCCCCCTACGGCCGGTTACAAAGCGAAATGGATCGCTGACCAACCTGGAGGCCCGATGCGGCATTCGACCTTGATTTTCGTGGTGGCGGCATTTGCGCTGCTGACGCTCAGCCGCCTGGCGCTGGCCGCCTGGCAGTTCAAGCGGGTGCGCGATGCCGGGGGCCTGCTGCCCCTGCTTCTGGGGGGCCTGCGTATCGATGCCCACCAGATCGCCGTGCTGGCGGCGCTGCCGGCCGTGCTGTCGCCCCTGCTGGGGCACTTCCCGCTGGCCGCCACGCTGGCCGGCTACTGGTACCTGGTCGCGTTCATCCTGCTGGCGTTCCTAGAAGTGGCCAGCCCGCCCTTCATCCTGGAATACGACACCCGCCCCAACCGCCTGTTCGTCGAATACCTGAAACACCCCCGCGAAGTCTCCGGCATGCTCTGGCGCGGCTACAAGACGGCGCTGCTGGGCGGCTTGGGCGCCCTGGCGCTGATCGGCTGGGGCGCCTACGGCCTGTTCGGCGACGCCCGGCCGGACGCGCAACTCACGTGGTGGCAAATGCCGCTCGCCAGCCTGGCGATCCTCGCCATCGTGATCCTGGCCATCCGCGGCACCCTCGGACACCGCCCGATCAACCCGTCCTCGGTAGCCTATTCCTCGGACGGCATGCTCAACACCCTGGCGCTGAACTCACTCTACAACGTCTTCTACGCCATCTACAGCATGAAGAACGAGAAGTCCGCCTCGGACGTCTACGGCGGCATGGACGACGCCAGGATGCAAGGGCTGGTGCTGGCGCAGGCCGGCCTGCCCGACCCGCCCGCCAACCCCGATTTTCCCAGCCTGCACCGCCAGCCTGCCACCCGCAAGACGGCGCGGCCGCTCAATCTCGTGATCATCCTGGAAGAAAGCCTGGGCGCGCAGTACTGCGCCGGCCTGGGCGGCGCCAACCTGACGCCGGAACTCGACGCGCTGGCGCGCGAGGCCTGGGCCTTCACGCGCTGCTATGCCACGGGCACCCGCTCGGTGCGGGGGCTGGAGGCGGTGGTCACGGGCTTCCTGCCCACGCCGGCGCAGGCCGTGCTGAAGCTGCCGCGCTCGCAACGGGGCTTTTTCTCGCTGGCCGACCTGCTCGGCCGCCATGGCTACCATTCGCGCTTCATCTACGGCGGCGAATCGCACTTCGACAATATGAAGGGCTTCTTCCTGGGCAACGGCTTCAAGGAAATCGTGGACCGCGCCGATTTCGTCGACCCCGCCTTCGTCGGCACCTGGGGCGCCTCGGACGAGGACATGTTCACCCAGCTGGACCGGCTGCTGCGCGAAGACGGCGACCGCCCCACCTTCACGCTCGCCTTCAGCGTGTCGAACCACTCGCCCTGGGAGTATCCGGCGGGCCGCATCCAGATCGAAGGCAATCCGGCCACCGTGGAGAACACGGTCCGCTACGCCGATTGGGCGCTGGGCCGCTACTTCGAGCGCGCCAAGGCCGCCCCCTACTGGGAAAACACCGTGTTCCTGGTGGCCGCCGACCACGATTCGCGGGTCTTCGGCGCCAGCCTGGTGCCGGTGCGCCACTTCCACATCCCCGCCGTGATCCTGGGCGCCGGCGTCGAGGCGCGCCGCGACGACCGCCTGATGAGCCAGATCGACCTGCCGCCCACCCTGCTGTCGCTGATCGGCGTGGATACCGAGCACCCCATGATCGGGCACGACCTGACCCGCAGCACGCCGGGCCGGGCCATCATGCAGTACGACAACACCTACGGGTATCTGAAGGAAAACGACCTGCTGGTGCTGGCACCCAACAAGCCGCCGGTGCAGTACCGCTACACCGCGCCCGAAGACTACGCGCCCGTGGACCTGGACCCGGCCCTGGCCACCGAGGCGCTCGCGCACGCGCTGTGGCCCAGCTGGGCCTACCGGGAAGGACGCTACTGCCTGCCGGGCGCCGTGGTTCCCGAAGCGGCGGCCTGAACCGCTACGCGGGCCGCTTGAACGCCTTGCGCGCCTTTTCGCTGGCCGCGTGGCAATGGCAGTCGGGGCTGTGGTCGTTCACCATGCCCACCGACTGCATGAAGGCGTAGACCGTGGTGGGCCCGACGAACTTCCAGCCCAGCTTCTTCAGCGCCTTGGACAGCGCCTCGGATTGCGCCGACGTGGACGCGCCGTAGGTGGACGGCGCGCCCGGCGGGGCTTCGAAGCGCCACAGGTAGGCGCCCAGCGAGCCCTCGCGCTCGATCATCTCCAGCGCCCGCGCCGCGTTGTTGATCACGGCCTCGATCTTGCCGCGATGGCGCACGATGCCGGCGTCGGCCAGGAGCGCCAGCACCTCTTTCTCGCCGAATCTCGCCACCTTGGCGGGATCGAACCCGGCGAAGCCGCGCCGGAACGCCTCGCGCTTGGACAAGATGGTGCGCCAGCTCAGGCCGGACTGGAACCCTTCCAGGCACAGCTGCTCGAACAGCGCGCGGTCGTCGGCCTCGGGATAGCCCCACTCGCGGTCGTGGTAAGCCATGTATTCGGCGGAGGTATCCACCCAGCGGCAACGGGCCAGGCCGTCGGAAAATTCAGTGTTGGCGTTCAAGGCAAGCTCCTGGGCGCGTTCGGGCCATCGATGCTACCGCAGCCGGGGCGCCAGCCCCAAAAAAACCGTGGCGGCCGCGGTTCATATCCAGCTAATATTTGCGACCCTGATCCCGCGCCGGCCCTGACCGCGCGCTCCGGCGCCCCATGTCCCTGCTCGACTCTACCCTCGTCACCTTCGTCTCGCCCTCCGTCCTGGCGGGCGACGACCCGGCCGCCAACCCATGCCTGGACTGCGGGGCCTGCTGTTCGCACTTCAGGGTGTCGTTCTATTGCGGCGAGCTGGCGGGCGAAAACGGCGGCCACGTGCCCGTGGAGCTCGTCACCCAGATGAGCCCGCTGCGCGCCTGCATGAAAGGCACCGAAACCGGCGGCGGGCGCTGCATCTCGCTGCGAGGCGAACTCGGCCGCCCCGGCATCCATTGCGCCATCTACGAGCAACGCCCCACGCCCTGCCGCGAATTCGACGTCTGGATGCCCGACGGCTCGCCCAATCCCGACTGCCAACGGCTGCGGCTGAGCCTGGGGTTGCCGCCGGTTCCGCCCCGCCCGGATGCCGAGAACGATCCCCAGGGCCCGCTGCATCCCAACCAGCCGGCCGCGGCCTGACGCGGCCGCTCGGCCGACGCGCGCCGCGGCGACCAAGCGCCGCTATCCCCGCCCCGCCAGGTAGCGGGTGGGCGTGGCGCCGAACGCGGCGCGGAAGCTGCCGATGAATGCGCTGGTGCTTTCGTACCCGACGGACAGCCCGGCCTCGGTCACCGAACCGCCGCGGCACAGCAGTTCCAGAGCGCGCAGCAGGCGCGCCTGCTGCCGCCATTGCCCCAGCGTCACGCCGGTTTCCTGGCGGAACCGCCGCATCAGCGTGCGCGACGACATATTGAGCCGCTGCGCCCATTCATCGATACCGGCGGTGTCGTCCGGCGTATCCAGCAGCGTGTGCGCCAGCTCCTGCAGGCGCGGGTCGGCAGGCATGGGCAACAGCACGGGATCCTGTTCCCGGTGCTTGAGCTCCTCCAGCAGCACGTCGAACAACTGCTCCTGGTAGGCGGACGACAGCCTCCCTCCGTCCGATCCCGTGAAACGCTCGACCAGGGCTTCGATCAGCCTGGAGGCCGGCCAGGACCGGCAGCGATCCGGCAAGCGCCCGCAGGCATCCTGGCGCACGTACAGGAACGAACCGCGCGCCTCGCCGAACCATCTGGCGCCGTGCTGCACGCCGGGCGGGATCCAGCCCAGGCTGCCCGGCATCACGGTCCAGACCTCGGCGCCCGCCTGCACCACCACCAGGCCCTCGTGCACCAGCACCAGCATGCCCTCGTCATGGACATGCGAGGGCACGGCAATGCCTTTGGATTCGCGGCGCCCCTGGACACTGAAGGGGGTCAGCAAGACATCCGGGAGGACGGGCGCAATGGCCACGTGAAGCATGGTTGGCAGGTTTGAGCTACTGGTTGACGGTTTCCGGCGAGCGGGGCTTTTTGAAAATGTACATCATTCTCACCAAGACCGGTTCATACCGAAGGGCGCCCCCACGGGCCCCAGGACATCAGCCCCCCTGACGGAGCAACCTCATGGATCACTCACGGCTGCGCCTTGCCGGCATCAAGGCCACTTTCCCGCGGATGAAGATCCTGGACATCTTCTACCAGCATGCAGGCCTGCACATGAGCGCGGCGGACGTTTACCGCAACCTCATTTCGGACCACAGCAGTATCGGCCTGGCCACCGTCTATCGCGTCATTACGCAACTAGAAGGCGTCGGCCTGCTCAAACGAACTCAGCTCGACACGCATACCAACGTGTACGAACTCAACGACAAAGGACATCACGACCACCTGGTCTGCACGCATTGCGGGCGGATCCTGGAATCCAGCGACCCCGCCATGGCGCAATTGGTCAGGAAGATCGCGAAACAGAGCGGCTTCCTGCTGGACTCCTACAGCCTGGTGCTCTATGGCGGCTGCGGATGCCACCTGGACGCGCCCACTTCCCCTCACGGAGAATTCGAATGAACCGCGAACAATTTTTCTTCCACGACCTATCCCAGTTTCCCATCGTCACGGCCAGGCACGGCGGCGCGCCCGACGGCTATTCGGCCACCTGGATACGCGAAATGGAAATGCTGGTGGATAACCCCCAGACCTTCGTCATGGTGGTGCCCGACATGCGCCAGGAGGCCGGCCAGGCCGACCGCAAGGCCATGATCGAGTGGCAGACCGCCAATATGCCGCGCCTGAAAGCCCGCTGCCGGGCCTTCATCGCCGTGGAAAGCGACGCCGAGGCGCTGGACAAGCTGCGCAAGCGCGGCGAAAAAATGGCCCGCGCCTTCGGCATGCCGTTCCTGGCGGTGGCGACCGCCGGGCAGGCGACGCAGTGCGCCCGGGAACTGCTGGGGCAGTCCGGGCCGGGCGGCTTCGTCGTCGATTGAACGACCGCGGTTCCGCCCCGCCGGGCGGCATCGTCGACCGGGCCGGCTTAAGAGTTCGCGCGCCGCGCCGTTGTCCTAGACAGGGCACCGGCATTCGCGGCGTCCGCGTTCCCGCCAACCCGTGAATGAGCCGCCAGACGCATGAACCTCGCCCTCGCTTGTATCTTCTGCCGATCGACGCTCGCCCAGGGCGCGCCGCTGCTCGAAAAAAACGGCGCGGCCATCTGCAAGGGCTGCGTCGACAACTTCTCCGCCCTGTTCGCCGAACGCGCCTGGGTCATGGCGGCCACCCTGGAAGAGCAGCTGGACGTGCTGCTGGAAGAAAGCCAGCGCGCCCTGGCCCACAGCGAATCCCTGTCCGAGCGCGCCCGCAGCTGCGGGCTGAGCCTGCACGAGCTGTCCGCCCTGCCGGCGCGCAGGCTGGCCTCCTGAGAGGCCGGCGCTGCGCCGCCGGCCCCGGCCTTATTTGCTGGCCTTGACCGTCGAGTACGAGGCCATCAGGTTGCGGTAGTCCGGGATGTGGTTGGCGAACAGCGTGCCCAGGCCTTCGATGTCGTTGCGCCAGTCGCGGTGCAGTTCGCAGGCCACGCCGAACCAGCTCATCAGTTGCGCGCCGGCCTGCTCCATGCGGCGCCATGCCGCGTCGCGGGTCACTTCGTTGAAGGTGCCCGATGCGTCGGTGACGACGAACACGTCGAAGCCTTCCTCCAGCGCCGACAGCGCCGGGAAGGCCACGCACACTTCCGTGACCACGCCCGCGATAATCAGCTGCTTCTTGCCCGTGGCCTTGACGGCCTTGACGAAGTCTTCGTTGTCCCAGGCATTGATGTTGCCGGGGCGGGCGATGTAGGGCGCCTTGGGGAATTTGTCTTTCAGTTCCTGCACCAGCGGGCCGTTGGGGCCGTCTTCGAAACTGGTGGTCAGGATGGTGGGCAGCTTGAAGTATTCGGCCAGGTCGGCCAGGGCCAGGACATTGTTCTTGAACTGGTCGGGCTGGAAGTCCCGCACCAGCGACAGCAGGCCGGTCTGATGGTCGACCAGCAGCACCGCGGCCTGGGTCTTGTCGAGTTTCACGTAGGGCTTGGCCATGAGTTTCTCCAGGAAAATGTTGAACTGCACCCAAGAGTAGTGCAGTCCGGCCGCGCCCTGGGGCAATATGGGTTTCCTTCGGCCGAACGCCGGATTCGTCCCTACAGAACGGCCCGGGACGCGGCCTGCGGGGCCCTGCGGCCATCGCCCCCCGGCAGTACACTACCGGCCTTGTTCGCACGAACGCCGATGAGCCGTAGAAACAACCATGCAGTGGCGATACGACGACATGGAGACCTTCGTGCAGGTGGTTCGCTGCGGAGGGGTCACGGGCGCGGCGAAGCACCTCACGCTGACCAAATCGGTGATCAGCAAGCGGATCCGCGATTTCGAACTGGCCCTGGGGCTGCAGTTGTTCCAGCGGCTGCCCGGCAGGCTGGAACCCACCGAGGCCGGCGAGGCCCTGTACGACCGCATCGCCCCCTTGCTGGGCGAACTCCACGAAGCCGTGGAAGACATGCTGCCGACCAAGGGCGATACGCTGCGCGGCCGCCTGCGCATCTCCACGCCCATGTCGTTCGGCATCCTGTACCTGGGCCCGGTCATCGCCGATTTCGGCCGGCAGCATCCCGGCCTGGAGATCGCGGTCGACTACGACGACCGCCCCGTCTCGCTCGCCCAGGGCGGCTATGACGTGGCCGTCCGGATCGGGCACTTCGAGGATTCGTCCCTGAAGACGCGCACGCTGGGCGAATGCGAACGCCTGATCTGCTGCAGCCCCGATTACGCGCAGCGCCGCGGCCTGCCCACCCGCGTGGCCGATCTGGCCGAACATGACGCGATCGATTACGCGCTGGTGCACGCCAGGCGATTCTGGCAATTCGAGGGCCCGCAAGGCGAGCCGGTCACCGTGGCGATGCGCTCACGGATCCTGGCCAACAATGGCGAAGCCATCCGCGACATGGCCATCGCGGGGCTGGGCATCGCCTCCCTGCCGGCCTTCCTCGTGGCCGAACCGATACGCAAGGGGCTGCTCGTCGCCCTTCCCCTGGAGCTGCGGCAGCGCCCCTACACCATGGCGGCCCTTTACCCGAACACCCGGCACGTGCCCGCCAAGGTCCGCGGCTTTATCGACCACCTGGTGCGGATGCTTCAGCTGCACGCGCCGGAAGAAGCGCCGGCGGGCGGCAAGAACGCCGCCCGCAAGGCGAAGCCGGCGCCGGTCAGACGCCCGAATACATGACGCGGCCGGGCACCGGCATCGGCGCCTTCAGGATGGACCCCGACTCGGACTCGGTGATGTAAAGCGTCTTGCGGTCCGGCCCGCCGAACGCGATATTGGTGGTCAACGCCCCCAGCGGGGAATTGACGCGCAATATCGGTTCGCCGCGGTTGCTGAACAGCCAGACCGCGCCCAGGCCGACGTGCGCGACCGCCAGGTTGCCCTCCTCGTCGATGGCCAAGCCATCGGGCCCGCCGCCGCCGGACATCTGAATGAAGGTGCCGACCTTGGTCACGTGGCCGTCGCGCGTCAGCGGAACGCGCCAAATGGCATTCGCCCGCGTTACCGCCACGTAGAGAACGGACTCGCTCGGATCCAGCACCAGGCCGTTGGGGCTGGGGATGTTGTCCAGCAGGCAGTCGACGCGGCCGTCCGCCCGGCGCCGGAAGACGCGGCCCGTCTGGTCGTGCCAGCCCGTCAGGCCCTGGTCGGTGAAATACAGATCGCCGTTGGAGGCGAACACCAGGTCGTTCACCGCCTTGAGGCGCTCCAGGTGGACGCGCTCCAGGACGGGCGTGACCTCGCCCGTGTCCGGATCGAGCTGGACAATGCCGCGGGCGTAATCCGCGATGAAAATGCGGCCGTCCCGATGGATCTTGAGGCCGTTGGGCTCCCCGTCGTAGTCGGCGATCAGCGCGAAGCGGCCTTGTTCGTCGACCCGGAACACCCGGCCCCAGGGCACGTCCACGCAATACAAACGCCCCTGGGCATCGAAGGACGGCCCCTCCAGCAGGGAATGCGGCGGCTGGTTGCCCGGCTGGTAGCGATGCCACTCGGACGTGCCTTCCGGCTTCCTGAAGGCGTCGGGCAGGCGGGCAAAGACTTGGGCTTCAATGGCTGGCGGAGCGGCGTACATGGTTTCCCCGTGGCAACTGCTGATTCATGGATGGCGTAGATCGTGACACGAAAGCCTCAGGAAATCCTGTCGGTCGTGCCGACGAATTCCAGGGGGCAATAGAAGCCGCCGTGGAACTGCGCGGCGATCGGGTCCTCGGGAATGTTCCTGGCCAGGATCTCCGCCGCGAAGACCTCGGAGTCGTCCTGCGGCTGGTAACCCAGGAACTTCACGTTGGAATTGTCCCAGCGGTTGCGCAGGTTGTTCGACACCCCATAGGCCACGGCGAAATGGTACGACTCGTGCTCGATGCAGCAACGCGTCAACTCCGCCATGTCCTTGTGGCTGATCCAGGTCAGCAACTGCCGGGCCTCGCTCGGATGGTCCGGCGTGCGGAACGTCCCGATCCGCAGGCACGCGACCGACATGCCGTACTTGTCGGCGTACATCCGGCCCAGGGCCTCGCCGAATACCTTCGACACCCCATACAGCGAATCGGGCCTGGGCTCCACGGTGTTGTCCAGGAACTTTTCCCTCCGGTGGTAGCCCACGGCATGGTTGGAGCTGGCGAAAATGACGCGCGACACGTTTTGGCGGCGAGCAGCTTCGAACACGTTGTAGCAGCCGTCGATGTTCATCGGGAGAATCTTCTCCCAGGTGTCCACGCCGGGAATCCCGGCGAGATGAACCACGCAATCGATGCCTTCCATGCAGCGCTCGACGGAGCTCATGTCCCGCACGTCGATCGCGCAGATTTCCTCGCCCTCGCGGGCGGGCTCCTGCTCGGCGATGTCGGCCAGGCGCAGCAGGGCATAGCGGCCGCGCAACTGGTCGCGCAGGCATTTTCCGATGTTCCCGGCCGCGCCCGTGATCAGCACCCGCAGGTTTTCAGGTTTGGTGAAGCAAGTCATTGGTCTTCCTGTGTCTGTCCCGAAGCCGGGCTAGGGATTATTTCTTGGCGGTGGCCTTGGCGGCGATCACGGCGTCATACAGCGCCTGGCCGTTGGGCGCGTCGCCGATCAGCTTTTTCGTCACCGGCCGGGTTGCCTGCACCAGGGAGTCCAGGTCGCTCGGATAGACGATCTCGACGCCCTTTTTCTTCATGGTTTCCATGCCCTCGTCATAGACCTTCTTGTAATAGTCGCGGGCGTAGGCCATCGCTTCGTCGGCCGATTCCTTGACGATCTTGCGCTGATCTTCGGAGAGGGAATCCCAGCGGGTCTTGGACATGACCAACAGCGCGGGATGGATATTGATGTGCGTCATGTTGAAGTACTTGGACACTTCGATGAACTTGTCGGACACGAACTGGTCGGGCGTGGTCTCGCCGCCATCGATGACCTTCTGCTGCAGCGCCAGGTACAGCTCGGAGTACGCCATCGGCGTGGCTTGCGCGCCCAGCGTCTTGTAGCTTTCCACATATCCCGGCGACTGGATGACGCGGATCTTCATGCCTTTCAGATCGCCGGCGGAATTGATGGCCCGATTGCCGAAGACATTGCGCTCGATGGCGGAGAACCAGCCCAGGCCCACCATGCCGTATTTCGGCAGGATAGCCATGAACTTGTCGCCGACCGGACCGGCGAGGATGTCGTTGGCCTGCTCCACGCTGTCGAACAGGAACGGCGTATCGAATACCAGGAACTCCTTCACCACGTTGTTCAGCGCCGGCTGGCCGGTGACGAACAGGTCGGTCGCTCCGGCCACGGCGCCCTGGATCATGGTGAGCTCCCCGCCCAATTGCGAGTGCGGGAACACCGTGACGTTGATCTTCCCGTTCGATTTCTCTTTCAGGATCTCGGCGAACTTCTGCGTGCCGACGTGGAAAGGGCTGTCGGTGGTGAGCGTATGCCCCACGTCCATGTTCAGCGCATGGGTCGGCGCGGAGAACATCAGCGCGCTCAGGGCTCCGATGCCCAGCATTTTCTTGAAAGCCTTCATTGTTGTCTCCTGGATTATTTCTGGATTTATGTTTGTTCGGTTGGCGCCGGGCTGCCGCCCGGCGCCGCTATCTACAGAAAGGCCGTGCTGAGGGCGGGAACGTACGAGATGATCAGGATGTCCACGACCAGCACCGCGAGGAAGATGACCAGGTAGCGGGCCAATTGATGCATCTTCAACTGGGCCACCTCGCACACCACGAACAGATTGACCCCTACCGGCGGCGTCACCATGCCCACGGCCAGGTTGGTGATGACGATCATGCCGAAATGGATGGGATCGATGCCGAAGCTCACGCTGATCGGCGCCAGGATCGGCACGATGATGAGGATCGCCGCCAACGCTTCGATGAACATGCCGACCACGAACAGCAGGCCGTTGACCAGCAGCAGGAAGACGAAGGGGCTGGTGGTCATCGAGCCGAGCGCGGCGGCCACGCGTTGCGGCACCTGGTTGATCGTCAACAGGTACGCGAACACGGCGGCGAAGGCCACGATCAGCAAAATGATCGCGGACATCACCGCCGCCCGGCCAAAAATGCCGAGCAGGTTCTTGAGCGTGATTTCCTTGTAGACGAACATGCCCAGCGCCAGGCCGTAGAGGACCGCGATGCAGGAGGCCTCGGTCGGCGTGAACAGGCCGCCATATATGCCGCCCAGGATGATCACGGGCATCATCAGGGCCAGCGTCGCGTCCCGCAACGCCACCAGCACGCCTTTGGTCCAATCCTTCAGGCTTACCGGGCGAACTTCGTCGAAGCCCATGATGCTGGCGACCACGCACACCGTCAGGATCAGCGAAATGGCGATCAGCAGTCCGGGAAGGATCCCCGCGATGAACAGCGCCCCGACCGATACGTTGGCCGTCAGCGCGTAGACGATCATCGGAATGGAGGGCGGAATGATCGCGCCCAGCTCCCCGGAAGAAGCCGCGATCGAGGCCGCGAAGGATCTGGGATATCCCTTCTTTTCCATTTCGGGGATCAGCACGGATCCGATGGCCGCGGTGGTCGCGGACGAGGACCCGGATACCGTGGCGAACAGCAGGGACGTCAACACGGCGACGGCGCCCAGCCCTCCCCGGATCCAGCCGACGAAGGCGTTGGCCAGCTGCACCAGCCTGCGCGCGACGCCTCCGGACTGCATGAGATGGCCCGCCAGGATGAAGAACGGCACGGCCATCAGGCTGAACGAATCCAGGGACTGGAATGCCATCTGCGCGACGATCAGCAACGACCGGTCGCCCGACTGCAGCGCCATGGCCGCGGACAGGCCCAGCGCCGTCATGATCGGCGCGCCTATCAGCATGATCAGGAAAAACGATAAACCGAGAACCAGGATCATATTGCCCCCTCGACGCTATTTTTTATTTCCATCGCCTCTTCCATTTCCGCCGATTCCCGCTGCGGCAATTCAACGTTCAGCAGTTCCTTGACCGCATTGGTGAGCGTGTTCGCGCACATGAGCAGGCAGCCGATCGCCATCAGCGAATAGACATAGGCCATCGGCATTTCCAGCGCGGGCGACCACTGCCGCATTCCGAGTTCGATCAAGTGGATGGATTTCCAGACCAGCAGCAGCGCAAGCGCCAGGGTCAGGAGATGGGACAGCAGCCGCAGCCAGCGCGCGGTGCGCTCCGGAATCATGCTGATGAATACGTCCACGCCGATCAGCCGCAGGTGATAGGCGGCCACCGCGCCGCCGATGAAGACGCTGCCGACCATCATGTAGCGCGCGATTTCCTCCGCCCACGGCGCGGACAGCGGAATGCCGGTGTAGGTATAGAGAAGCCGGGCAAGCACGGAAATCGAAATGGCAACGATCATGCCTAGCAGCAGCAGTCCGGCGCATTTCTCCGCAACGTTGTTTACGGTATTCATGGTTCGCTGCAAAGCCATGAATTTCATGTGGGAGGCAGAGCGTTCGCTCATATGGCCTCCCCGGTTTTTTTGTCTCGCTTCATCAACCCACCCCTTTTGCTAGATAGGAGCCTGCGTCGCAGGCTGGTCTTTTTGGTTTTTTTATGGATGCTGCGTTTGCCCTGCTTCGGCGGAGATCAGTGGTTGGCCTCTTCGTCCGCAAGAATGCGCGCCGCCTTGAGCAGCGCCGTCTCGTAGCGCTTCTGTTCGAGCGCCACTTGTTCCGGGGTCCATTGGTAAAACCCGCGCAACGAGGGAGACTTCACTCCGATATTCCCGTTGGCCACCAGCTCGCGCATATAGGCGCTGGGCTCCTGGTCGGTGCGCAGGTAGGGATACATGGTCGCCGCGGCGGCGCAGTGGATATCGATCCCGGCCAGGTCCTTCTGCAGCAGCGGGCCGGCGGCGATATACCGGAACCCGAACCCATACCGGACGGCCGCGTCCACGTCTTCCGGAGAGGCGAAATCCTCTTCGACCAGGGCGATCGCCTCGCGCATCAAGGCATGCTGGATCCGGTTGGCAAGAAAGCCCGGAATATCGCGCTTGACGCGTATCGGCTTTTTCCCGACCGCGCGCATGATGTCGCTGACCCGGTCGGCGGTCGCTGCATCCGATTGCGCGCTGCAAACCACTTCGACGGCAGGCACCAGGTGGGCCGGCATGAAGAAATGCAGGCCGAGCATGCGGCGTTGCGTCGCCAGGTTTTTGCCTATCTGGCTTATCGGGAAACTCGACGAATTACTGGTCAACGGCGTCGGCGCCGGACACAGGGTTTCCAGCTCGGCAAAAACCGCCTGCTTCAGTTCAAGATTTTCGAATACGCATTCGATGACGATATCGACGCCGGTCCAATCGACATCCGCCAGCGCGCCATGAACGGCGGGCGGGGCTTCGCCGCCCTCGGCGCCGAGCGCCTGCGCCGCGGCATCCACTTTCCCCGGCACCGCAAGCCGCGCCGTTGCATCCGTTTCAACGACATGGACGCTCCAGTCCGCCACCTGGAACATGGCGGCGACCGCGCATCCCATTGTTCCTCCGCCGACCACAACCACCTTATTGACGCTGCTCATTATTTTTCCCGTTTAAAGGCCAGGTTAAGTGCTGAGCATCAATGTACAGAGATGGCTGTGATTGGTAAAATTCAAATATACGAATAGAGTTTTCAAGAATATTAATAATTCAAGCTATCGCAGTATTGAATGGAGTTTCGGCAATGCTGGGGGATCTGAAGCAACTCCGCGCGTTTCTCGCGATTGCCCGTTTGGGAAACTTCACGCGCGCCGCGTATGAGCTGAACATCTCGCAATCGGCGCTCACCATACAGATCCAGCAGCTCGAAACGCATTTGCGCACGCACCTGTTCGATCGCAATCGCCGAAGCGTGAACCTGACGCCGCAAGGCCTGGAACTGCTTCCGAGAATCGAGCGCGTGGTGACCGAAATCGAAGACCTGGTCACGCACGCACGCGAGGCCAGCGATCCGGAACGAGGCACCGTGACCGTCGCCGCCCTGCCCTCGCTGGCGGCGGGCCTGCTGCCCCACGCGATACACCGGCTGAATCGCGAATACCCCGGCATCACCGTCCGCATACGCGACACGGTGGCTTCGCGCCTGACCTACATGATCCGGAACGGCGAAGTCGACTTTGGCGTCGGCAGTCCGGTCAAGCGCGATCAGGAATTGGTGTGGGACAAGCTGATGACGGACCGCTTCTGCGCGTTCGTCGCTCCGGACTATCCCTGGACGACGCAAGACACGGTGACGCTCAAGGACCTTGCCGGCCCGCCGCTCATCCTTCCGGTGAGGGAAAGCAGCATCCGCATGCACATCGAAGCCGCGGCCGACAAGAACAAGATTTCGCTGCCGGCGGCGTATGAGGCCGTGTACAACTCCACCATCATGGCGATGGCGGCGCAGGGGCTCGGGGTGGCCATCCTGTCGGAGCTGGTGGCGCGCGGCGGAGACACGAGCCGCCTGCGGCGCATTTCGATCGATAATCCGCCGCTCTACCGGTACATCGGCATCCTGCGACGCGCCGGCCGCTCGCTGTCCCGGCCCGCCGAACTGCTGGCGGAGGCCTTGCGCGAAGTCGCAAGCGTGGACCCTACGGACGAAAAAAAAGCACCGCGATCGCTCGCAGGTGCTTGATTCTCTTTCCGCCTTCGCAAAAAAGGCGAAGGTGGTGGGCTGAGCGAGACTCGAACTCGCGACCAACGGATTAAAAGTCCGCTGCTCTACCGACTGAGCTATCAGCCCGACCGAAGCCAGAAATTATGGCGCACTTGAAGGCGTTTGTCAAAAAAAGGATGCCATCACCCCTTCCCGCGCCGGCCCCGCCAATGAAAACGGCCGCCAGCGGCGGCCGTTCCGGCTAGGCGATGGACGCTTACCAGGCGGCCACCACGGCGCCCTTGTACTTGGTCTCGATGAATTGCTTCACGGCCGGGCTGTGGTAGATGCTGACCAGCTTGGCGAACTCGGGGCGGTCCTTGTCCTGTTCACGCACGACCAGCACGTTGGCGTACGGCGAATCCGAGGCTTCCTGGGCGATGGCGTCCTTGGCCGGATCCAGGCCCGCTTCCAGCGCGAAGTTGGTGTTCACGGCCGAGGCGTCCGTGTCGTCCAGCGAACGCGGCAGCTGGGCGGCGTCCAGCTCGATGAAGCGCAGCTTCTTGGGGTTCTCGACCACGTCGATCGGGGTGGCCTTCAGGCCGGTGTCGGGACGCAGCTTGATCAGGCCGTTGGCCTGCAGCAACAGCAACGCGCGGCCGCCGTTGGTCGGGTCGTTCGGCAGGGCAAAACGGGCGCCTTCCTTCAGTTCCGACAGGGACTTGATCTTCTTGCTGTAGATGCCGATGGGGAAGATCACGGTCTTGGCGATGCTGACCAGCTTGTAGCCACGATCGGCGTTGGCGTTGTCCAGGTAGGGCTGGTGCTGGTAGCTGTTGGCGTCGAGGTCGCCCGAGGCCAGCGCCACGTTGGGCTGCACGTAGTCGGAGAATTCGATGACCTCGATCTTCAGGCCCTGCTTGGTGGCTTCCTGCTTCACCACGTCGAAAATCTGGGCGTGCGGGCCGGCGGTGACGCCAATCTTCAGCGGCTTGTCCTGGGCCAGCGCGGGCTGGGCGATTACGGCGGCGCCGAGGGCAAACGCGGCCAGCGACTTCAAAACCTTGATGCTCATGTTGCAAGTATCCCGAATGACGGAAGTGGGGGAAGAAAGCAGGGGCTCGCGCCCGGTCAACGATGCGAAATGCGGCGCACGTAGCGGTCGCCCAGGCTCTGGATGACCTGGACCAGCACGATCAGCACGATGACGACCGCGGCCATCACGTCGGACTGGAAGCGCTGGTAGCCGTAGCGGATGGCCAGGTCGCCCAGGCCGCCGCCGCCGATGGCGCCGGCCATCGCCGAATAGCCGATCAGGCTGACGACCGTCACGACGGTGGCCGCCACCAGGCCGGGCAGCGATTCGGGCAGCAGCACCTTGAGAATGATCTGCATGGGCGACGCGCCCATGGCGCGCGCGGCGGTGATCAGCCCCGGATCGACTTCGCGCATGGCGTTCTCGGCGATGCGGGCCATGAACGGAATGGCGGCGACCGACAGGGGCACGATGGCGGCGGTGGTGCCGATCGAGGTCTGCGCCACGAAGCGCGTGAACGGGATGATCGCCACCATCAGGATGACGAAGGGCACCGAGCGGGTGGCGTTGATGACCGCGCCCAGCACGTGGTTCACGGACTGGTTTTCAAGCATGTTGCCGCGGGCCGTCACGGTCAGGATCACGCCCAGCGGAATGCCGACCACCACCGCGATGGCGCTGGCCACGCCCACCATCAGGAGGGTGTCAAGCAGCGACGTAATAAGCAGGTCGATCAGTTGCGGGCTCATGGGCGATTTCTTCAACGGTAATGTCACGGGCGGTCAAGGCGGCGATCGCTTCCTTGACGGCGGCGGGCGCGCCCTGGGCCAGCACGAACATCGTGCCCACGGCCACGCCCTGGATGTCTTCCACGCGGGCCTGGATCAGGTCCACGTCCAGCGAGAACTGCTTGTACAGGTCGGACAGGAACGAGCCCGACGCGTCGTTGCCGGTCAGCGACAGGCGCAGCAGGCGCAGGGCCTGGCCCGGCCGGTCGGCGGCCAGCGTGGCGATGCGTTGCTTCACCGCCGCCAGCGTGGCGTCGGTCAGGTCGGACGCGGTGGCGGCCGACACCATGGCGCGGGTCACTTCGTGGCGGGGCTGCGCGAACACTTCGCGCGTGCTGCCCAGTTCCACGACTTCGCCCTGCGACAGCACGGCGACGCGGTCGCAGACTTCGCGCACGACTTCCATCTGGTGCGTGATCATGACCACGGTCACGCCGGTCTTGCGGTTGATGTCGCGCAGCAGGGCCAGGATGTTGTGCGTGGTTTCCGGGTCCAGCGCGGACGTGGCTTCATCGCTGAGCAGCACGTCCGGATTGTTGGCCAGGGCGCGGGCGATGCCGACGCGCTGCTTCTGGCCGCCGCTGATCTGGCTGGGATAGCGATCGCGCAGGTGTTCCAGGCCCACCAGCGCCAGCAGGCGCTCGACGCGGGCCGGGATCTCGGCCTTGTCCACGCCGGCGATTTCCAGCGGCAGCGCCACGTTGCCGTACACCGTGCGACGCGACAGCAGGTTGAATCCCTGAAACACCATGCCGATGCGGCGGCGCTGCGCGCGCAATTGCGCTTCGCCCAGGCCCGTCAGCGGCTGGCCGCCGATGGCGATCGTGCCTTCATTGGGGCGTTCCAGCAGGTTGATGCACTGGACCAGCGTGCTTTTGCCGGCCCCGCTGGGACCGATGATGCCGAAGACCTCGCCCTGCTCGATATGCAGGTTGATGCCCCGCAGCGCCTGGAATTGGCCATGCGGCGTGGCATAGGTCTTGGATAGGTTCTCGATGTGAATCATGGCAAGCGATTTTGTATCTTCTCTCTTCTAAAGAGAACGACCGTTTTTTCCATTTTTAATAACTTTAAGTAATATAAAAGCCCGAACCGCCGCCGGCCGGCCTCGCCGCGAGGCGCCAGCCATGAACGCGGAAATGGGCAGCGGGGAAGGAAAGCCCTTCCCCGCTGCCCACCTGTTTCTCCGGGCTGCCCCCCTCAAGACCGCCTGCGCGCCCGCGCGGCGGGCGCCTGGACCGGGGGATCCTGTTTCTTATCGCGCGCGCGAGATGCGGACTTCCGCGCCGCGGCGCTTGACTTCCAGCCCCTCGGACGGCGAGATGCGCAAGCCTTCCAGGCCCTTGATGTAGCTGGAACCCTGCATCTGCATCACGCGGATCTTGTTGCGCATGACGACCGGGTTGTGCACCGGCATGCCGAACATCCAGACCTCGTCCAGGATGCGGGCCGAGTTGAACTCGCCCGTATGCTGCGCGGCCGGCCCGAGACAGAGCATGTGCCCTTCGCGGCCGAACACCGGGAACTGGCCCAGTTCGCAGTCGATGGTCCAGGTGGTGCCGCCCTCGTAGCGGTGCCCCGTGTTCAGGTCCCACCAGGCTTCGCCCTTGGGCAGGTAGACGCGCACCTGCTTGCCGGGTTCCGTGACGGGCGCCACCAGCAGGGCCGGTCCCAGCAGGTATTGCAGGTCCCAGTCGTGCGCGTGGGGATCGTTCGGGAACGACATCGCCATGGAACGCTGCACCGGCAGGCCGGTGCGCGCCGAATCCTCGATGGCGCCCAGCACATAGGGCACGAGGCGATAGCGCCATTGCATCCAGGTCTTGGCGTGCGCCAGGGTTTCTTCGCCGAAGTCCCAGGGCATCAGGCCATCCACGCCCTGGAAAGAGAAGTTCGACGAAAACACGCCGACGGTGAGCCAGCGCAGGTAGAGCTCGGGCGTCATGCCAGCGCGGTCGCGCGAGGCCGAGCCGATGCCGTGCACCTGCACCGGCAGGCCGCTGGCGCCGATCGACAACGCGGTGCGCAGGGTATGGCGCAGCCCTTCCCAGCTGTTCTCGACCTGCGGGCCCACCTGCCACGGCAGGCGCTGCGCGGCGGGGAACAGGTCGGCGCTGGGCACCACGCCCTCGGGCGGCACCTTGAGGCCGGCGACCGCATCGAACAGCGCGCGGCGCACCAGCAGCGGATACATGCTGCGCAGCGCGGGGCCGGTTTCGCCGTTGCGGGCCGTCACGCCGTCGGGGATGGCGATCTGGGCGTCGCACGCGGGCGCGTCCAGGCCGTCTTCCACCAGCTGGCGATGGCGCTCCACCCACAGGTTGTAGATGTCGCGGTAGGTCAGGTCCAGCAGACCGTACGGTTGGCCGGAGGTGGCGGCGTTGCCGTCGAACACCTGGGCGGAGCCGTCGTCCTTGGCAAGCAGCCAACCGCGGTCTTCCAGTTCCTCGAACAGCGGGCTGGTCTTCAGCACGCCAGGGAAGCCGGACGCCGCGACATGCACGTTGTGCTTGTGGAAGAGCGCCAGCATCTGCTTGGCATCCGGGAAGCGCTGGGCGTCCCATTCGAATACCGTCTTGTCCGCCTGGAAGCCCCATGCCGCCGGCTGCGCCAGCGTCACGGCATCCACCGGGATCTGGTTCTCGCGCATGCGCGCCACCAGGGCCACGGTCTCGGTGGGCATCTGGCCCGCGGCCTGCTGCAGCCACGCGCCCATCGCCCACAACGACGGCTGGCCCGCGCGGCCGGTCAGCGCGGTGTACTGATTGAGGATCTCGCCGGGTTCGCCGACGAAAAGGAACAGGTCCAGGACGGCATCGTCCACGGTCAGCACGTACGCGGAATCCGCGGGCGCGACGCCGACCGAATGCTCGACGCGGCGCATGGTGTTCACGTAGACGCCCCAGCCGCGCGGACTCCAGGCCAGCGGCAACGCCCGGTGCTCGGGGTCGTCCGAGACCACGGACTCTTCGCGGCGGTTCAGATCGCCCGGGGTTTCGCCGAGACCGAACACGCGTTCGTCGGCCTGCAGCGTGAAGCCGGCCGTCCAGACCGCGTCGTCGGCCTGTTCCAGCGCGTTATGCCCGAAGGCGGGCGTGTGAGCGGACACTTCCGACTCGAACACCCGCTCTTCGTTGCGGTAGAGCGCCACGCGCACAGGATTGGAGAGGATCTCCAGGACGACGTCGCCCTGGGAGATCCGCCAGCCTTCGCCGTCATCGCGCGGAGCGATAGCGGCCTCGCCCACGGCCTCCTGGCGCGCGAGCAGCATTTCCGCCACGGCGCGCGCACGCGCGCCGGGCTTGTCATCGGTAAGGTGATTCGCCGCGCCGCAGCGCAGGCGGAAAACACCAGGCGCATGCGCCTCGACTACCAGGTGCAACCCATCGCCCGCGTCGAAATCGATGCGACTGGGGCGGGACGTCAGCAGCTCGACGTTATCGAGCTGGGTAGTATGGGCAAAGTCGAACTTGGGCGGCACAGAGCATCCCCCGGCTTAAGCCAAAAACCATCAAAAGACGCTATTTTGACGGATTTGGGCTTTGAAATAAACTCGGTCCCTCTTTTGGACGGCCAACTCATCCATAAAAGGGGTCTAAAGCCCCCGGCCATTGCCCACGGGCGCAGAGCTCCGAGGGGCCGCCGAAACGCCGGGTCTGGCACCAATTCAGGCCCATTTGGCGCCAAATCCTGGCAATTCCTGCATTCTACGCCACCTGGGGACCCTCTTTCTCTCTCCGTCCCGGCTTTTTTCAACGGGGTGAAACCAGCCTGGCCAAGTCCGTTTCCAGCGGCGAAGGTTCGCCCGCCAAGCGGGCGGCGATCACGTCGCCCATCAGCGCCGACCACGACAGCCCGCGCGACGCGTACCCGATCGCGAGCCACAGGCCGGGCGCATGCGGCAACGCTCCCACGGCGGGCAGCCGGCCGGGCAGCACCGCCCGCCAGCCCGCCCAGCCCGGCAGGCTGCCGGGCGCCAGCGCCTCGAACGCCGCGGGCAGGCGGCCCAGCAGGCCGGCCGCCTTGTCCAGGGTGACCCGCTGCCCCTCGGCGCCGATCCGCGCCTCGCTGGCGCCGTGCACGTAGGTGCTGCCGGCGACGCAACCCTCGCCCGTGTCCGGCAACAGATAGCCCTCCCCGCCGACGATGCAGCGCGGCCCGCCCTCCAGGGCCTCCGCCGGCACCAGCGTCACCTCCCCGGCCAGCGCGTGCATCTGCGCCACGCGCGGCAGCGGGTCCAGCAGGCCGCTGGCCGACAGGACGCCCTGCGCGCCGGCCGCGTTGGCCAGGATGACCGTTTCCGCCTGCGCAAGCTCCTCGCCCGCCTCGTCCCGCACGCTCCAGGCCGCTCCGGTCCGTTCGACCCGCGCCACCGCGCCCGGCAGCACCGTCACGCCGGGCAGGGCCAGCAAGGCCTCGACCAGGCGTCCCGGCCGCACCAGCATGCCTCGCGAGAAAAACACGCCGCCCCGCGCCAACGGCAGGCCGGCCAGCTCGCTGGCCTCGTCCCGGCTCACCTGGCGCACCCAGCGGGATGGAAACGCCAGCGCCTCCAGGGTATCGGCCATGGCGGCGGACCGGCCCGCGTCGCGTTCGAGCTGGACGGTGCCGCAGACCCGCGGCGCCGCGTCCGCGGCCAGGCCGAGCCAGCGCGCCAGGGCGCGCTGGCTGCCCGCGCGCGACAGCCGCGCCCGAGCGTTGTCGTCGCGCGCCACCACCGGCGTGAGCGCCGCGGCGACGTGGCCCGCATGCGCGGGCGCGCCCGCCGAACGGCCCGCGTCGATCACGGTCACGCGCCAGCCGCGCGCGGCCAGCGCCTGGGCGATGCCGCCCCCCGCCAGGCCCGCGCCCACCACCACGGCATGGCCGGCGCCCGAAGGCCGCAACGCCGCGGCCACGCGCCCCTCCTGCGCGGCCTCCCCGGCCGTCATATGCCATTTGCCGCCATAGCCCGGCGCGCGGCGCACATTGAACCCCGCCTCCTGCAGGGTCCGGCGCAATTCGCCGGTGCAGGCCCAGGTGGCCACCGTGGCGCCGGGCGCCGCCAGGGCCGCCAGGTCGCGCAGTAGCGGCAGCGCCCACATCTCGGGGTTGCGCTCGGGCGCGAAGCCGTCCAGGAAAAACGCGTCCACCCGCGCGCTCAGGCGCGGCGCCAGCACCCGCGCGTCGCCGAAGCCCAGCGTGAGCGTCACCGCACCGCCCTCGAATTCCATGCGGTGCAGGCCCGGCAGCAGGTCGGGCCATTCGGCCGCGAGCCGCCGCCCCAGGTCCGCCAGCGGTTCGGGCGCGTAGCGCTCAAGCAGGGCGGCCAGGTCCTCGCGCGCGAACGGATGCCCTTCCATCGACACCACGTGCAAGGCGGCGGGCCGCTCGGGATCGTCCCGCCAGGCTTTCCACAGCGCCAGGAAATTCAGCCCCAGGCCGAAGCCCGTCTCGCAGACGGTGAAGGCGCTGCGCCCGCGCCAGCGCTGGGGCAGGCCGTTGCCGCGCAGGAACACATGCTCCGCCTGCCCCAGCGCGCCGGAAGGCGAATGGTAGACGTCGCCGTAGACGGGGCTGTACAGCCTGCCGTCGGCATCGAATTCGGCCACGGCCGGAATCAGGGGTACGTAATTGGAGGACATGGAAACGGCGGAAACAAACGGAATTGGTATTGGCACGCATTATCGGACGACGGCCACCCTGCGTTGGATGGACGCCACGCGACGGGGCCGTTTCATCAGGCTGCCACGGCATTGACGCATACATGGGCTTACACTGATTTCATGGATACTTACGATCAGTCCCGCTCGCAGGCCTCGCCCATCGACCTGTGCGCCGCGATCGACGCGGCCGTCACAGCAGCCCATGCCGGCGCAGCCATCCTGCAATCCTACGCGCATCGGCGCACGGACCTCGTGATCGACCGCAAGGCGCGCAACGATCTCGTGTCTCAGGCCGACCGCGAGGCGGAGGCTGCCATCATCCAGGAACTACAGGCGCGCACGCCCAAGTTCGGCATCGTCGCGGAGGAAACCGGCGGCCGCGCGCAAGGCGCCGCCACCTGGTACATCGATCCGCTGGACGGCACCACCAACTTCCTGCACGACATCCCGCATTACGCGGTATCGATCGCGCTGATCGCCCACCAGGGCACCTCGATCACGGCCCATGAAGCGCTGGCCGAAGACACGCCGGTGGTCGGCGTGGTCTACGACCCGAGCCGCGAAGAACTCTTCACCGCCGTACACGGGCTGGGCGCGTGGCTCAACGGCCGGCGCATCCAATGCTCGCGCACGCCGACGATCGAAGACGCGGTCCTCGCCACCGGATTCCCGTTCCGGGACTTCTCCTTCGCCGCGCAATACATGCCCATGCTGCACGACGCGATCAACCGCGCGCGCGGCGTGCGCCGCATGGGCGCGGCCGCGCTCGACCTCGCCTGGACCGCCTGCGGCCGGTACGACGGCTATTGGGAAATGGGGCTGGCGCCCTGGGACGTGGCCGCGGGCACGCTGATCCTGCGCGAAGCGGGCGGCGCCTGCTCGGACATGCACCAGCGGGATCCCTGGCCCATCGGCGGACGCGTCGTGGCCGGCAACCCCGCCATCGAACGCGCCCTGCATGAGATGATCGCCCCGCACCTCGACAAGAAAGGCTGAGCCGCCGGCTACGGCGCCTTGCCCGCCTCGGGCGGCTGGGCGTCGGGCCGCAATTCGCGGCGCAGGATCTTGCCCACATTGCTCTTGGGCAGTTCGTCGCGGAATTCCACGTAGCGCGGACGCTTGTAGCCGGTCAGGCGCTCCCGGCACCATTCCTGGATCTGCTCCTCGGTCAGCGACGGGTCCTTTTTCACCACGAACACCTTGACGGCCTCGCCCGAATGCTCGTCCGGGATGCCGATCGCCGCGCACTCCAGCACGCCCGGATGCTGCGCGACCGCCGCCTCGACCTCGTTCGGATAGACCTTGAACCCCGACACCGCGATCATGTCCTTCTTGCGGTCGACGATGCGGGTGTAGCCCTGCTCGTCCATGATGCCGATATCGCCGGTGCGGAAGTAGCCGTCCGCCGTCATGGAATGCCGGGTTTCCTCGGGCTTCTGCCAGTAGCCCAGCATGACCTGCGGCCCGCGGATGCACACTTCGCCGCGCTCTCCCAGCGGCACCTCGCGCCCGTCGTCGTCCAGGATCGCGACGTCGGTGGACGGCAGCGGCAGGCCGATGGACCCCGAGTACTCGGTCGCGTTGGTGGGATTCACGGTCGCCACGGGCGAAGTCTCGGACAGGCCGTAGCCTTCGACCAGGGGCCTGCCGGTGATCTTCAGCCAGCGCTCGGCCACCTGGCGTTGCACCGCCATGCCGCCGCCGAGGGTCAGCCGCAGGGCGGAAAAGTCCAGGCGCGCGAAATCCTCGTTGTGCGCCAGCGCGTTGAACAGCGTATTGACGCCGGGAAAAATGTTGATGGGCGTCTTGCGCCACGCGTTGATCAGGGACGGCTGGTCGCGCGGGTTGATGATGAGCACGTTGCGCATGCCGGCGTACATGCCATACAGCCCGCACACGGTCATCGCGAACACGTGATAGAGCGGCAGCGCGCTGATGATGGTGAGCTGCTGGCCGGCGAGGTCGTGCACCACGGGCTGCGCCACCGCCTCGGTCTGCAGGACGTTGGCCGTCAGGTTGCGGTGCGACAGCATGGCGCCCTTGGGCACGCCGGTCGTGCCGCCGGTGTACTGCAGCACCGCCACGTCGTCCATCGACAGGGCCTGCGGCGTGAAGGGCAGGTTCGCGCCTTCGCGCAGCACCTTGGGCAGCATGCGCGCGCCGTCGATATGCCAGGCGGGCACGATCTTCTTCACGTAGCGGGCCGCCAGGTTGACCAGGGGCGCCTTCAGGCCCCCGAGCAGGTCGCCCGGCCCGGTCACGACGATGTGCTTGAGCTGCCCGCGATCCGTGACGCGCTCCAGCGTGTGCGCGAAGTTCTCCAGGATGACGATGACCGACGCGCCGCTGTCCAGCAGTTGCCGCTGCAGTTCCTCCGCCGTGTACAACGGGTTCACGTTGACCACCACCAGACCGGCTCGCAGCGTGCCCAGCATGCTGACCAGGTAGGCCGGCACGTTGGGCATCATCAACGCCACCCGCTCGCCCTTGGGCAGGCCCAGTCCTTGCAGCCAGGCGGCGAAGGCGCGGGCGTGGGCGTCCAGTTGCGCGTAGGTAATGTCGCTGCCCATCGCGGTGCACGCGATGCGCGAAGCGTATTGCTTGCAGGCCCGGTCCAGCAGGTCGGTCAGGGAGGAATATCCCTCGGTGGAGATCTCCGCCGGAACGCCTTGCGGGTAATGAGCAAGCCACGGACGCGTCATGGTATTTGTCTCCATTAAATTGGTTTTTGATTGATGATACCCTTGTTGCGTTCCCTTATTTCGCCCGAGCGCCCCCATGAAACTCCTCGAACCCATCGTCGCGTGGCACCAAGACATATCCGAGATCCGACGCGACATCCATGCGCATCCCGAGCTGGCTTTCGAGGAGTTCCGCACCGCCGACGTGGTGGCCGCGAAACTTGAGGAATGGGGCATCGAGATCCATCGCGGACTGGGCGGCACGGGCGTCGTCGGCATCATCCGCGGCAATCTTCCCGGCGACCGCGCCGTGGGCCTGCGCGCCGACATGGACGCGCTTCCCATGCAGGAGGTCAACACCTTCGCGCACGCCAGCAAGCACGACGGCAAGATGCATGCCTGTGGCCATGACGGCCACACCGCCATGCTGCTGGCCGCGGCGCGCTACCTGTCGCAGCACCGCGACTACGCGGGCACCGTCTACGTGATCTTCCAGCCGGCGGAAGAAGGCGGCGGCGGCGCCAAGCGCATGATCGACGACGGCCTGTTCACGCGCTTCCCCATGGAAGCCGTGTTCGGCATGCACAACTGGCCCGGCATGAAGCCCGGCCAGTTCGGCCTGACCCCCGGCCCCATCATGGCGTCCAGCAACGAGTTCTCCATCGTCGTGAAGGGCAAGGGCACCCACGCCGGCATGCCCAACCTGGGCATCGACCCGGTCATGGCGGCCGTGCAGTTGGCGCAATCGCTCCAGACCATCATTACCCGCAACCGCAATCCGCTGGACGCGGCGGTGCTGAGCATCACGCAGATCCATGCCGGCAGCGCCGACAACGTCGTGCCCAATCACGCCGAATTGCGCGGCACGGTGCGCACGTTCACGCTGGAAGTGCTGGACCTGATCGAACGCCGTATGGAAGAGATCGCGCGCCATACCTGCGCGGCAATGGACTGCGAAGTGGAATTCACGTTCCAGCGCAACTATCCGCCCACCATCAACCATCCCGCGGAAGCCGCGTTCTGCGCCGACGTGCTGCGCGACATCGTCGGCGAAGCCAACGTCAACGACCAGGTGCAGCCGACCATGGGCGCGGAAGACTTCGCCTTCATGCTGCAGGAACTGCCGGGCTGCTACGTCTGGATCGGCAACGGCACCGGCGGGCATCGCGACAGCGGCCACGGCATGGGCCCCTGCACGCTGCACAACGGCAGCTACGACTTCAACGACGAACTGCTGCCGCTGGGCGGCACGTACTGGGTCCAGCTGGCGCTCAAGCGCCTGGCCAAGGCCTGATCCTCACACGCCGTCCGGCGCGCCGACCGCCAGGCACATTGCCAGGAAGCGCTCGGCCGCGCGGGCGGCGGCGTCGGCGTGCGGCACCAGGATGCTCAGGGTGCGCGTCAGCGGCTTGGGCAGCAGGCGCAGCGCCGCCAGCGCCCCATCCTCGTGGCGCATCGACATGACGGACACGAAGCCCACGCCCAGGCCCGCGCGCACCGCCTGTTTCACCCCCTCCACCCCCGCCAGCTCCAGGCCCACGGAGGGCGCCAGCCCGGCGTCGGCGAACGCGCGCTCCACCAGCCGGCGCACGCCCGAGCCGGGTTCGCGCATGACCAGGGCGGAGGCGGCCAGGTCGCGCAGCGTCACCGCCCCCTTGCCCGCCAGGGCATGATCCGCCCGCACGATCGCCACCACTTCGTCCTGGCGCCACGCATGCACCGCCGTGTCCGCGGGCAGGCCGGCCGGCACGTCGCCCTCGATGAACGCCAGGTCCAGGGCCGGCAGACGCTCGACGATCTCGCGCGTGTTGCCGTCGGACAGGTGCAGGCTCACCGCCGGAAACGCGTGGCGGAAGTCCGCCACCAGGCTGGGCAAGAGATAGCTGGCGGGCGTGGTGCTGGCGCCCAGGCGCAGGGCGCCCGTCTCCAGGCCGCGCCAGGACTCGCGCACGGCCTGGGCCTGGCGGTATACCTGCCGCAGCTGCCGGGCCTGCTCGGCCAGGCGTTCGCCGGCGTCGGTCAGGGCGATGCCGTGGCCGCTGCGGCGATACAGAGGTTCGCCGAACCATTCCTGCAACATGCGCAGCTGGCCTGACACCGCGGGCTGGGAAAGATTCAGCACGCCGGCGGCACGGCTGATGTTGCCGGTATCGGCCACGCAGGCGAAGGTCAGCAGCTGATCCGGGGTCATGGAGGGGCCACGATAGGGCGGCTATCGGCCAAATTATCAGAATTCCCGATATTACATATCCGAAATAAAGATTTTTCAAATAGTAGAGGCGAAATTAATATTTCGTGTAGTTATTTAGATATGCGCCAAGGCCAACCATGAGCAATTCCTCCAGCACCGCCGTCCCCCTGCCTGCCACGCCGGCCACGCCCGTTGCACCGCCGGCGGCCACGCCGTGGCGGGACAAGCTCAACGGAGTCTTGTTCGTCGGCCTGATGGCCGCCGCCGTGATGCAGCTCGCCGACCTTCCCGCCATCCGCCAGCTCGGGTTTTCGCCGCTGGTGGTGGGCATCGTCTGCGGCATGCTGTACGGCAACTTCCTGCGCGGCACCATGCCGGCCGACTGGGGCGTGGGCGTGAACTTCACCGCGCGCCGCCTGCTGCGCATCGCCGTGGCGTTCTACGGCCTGAACATCAGCATCCAGCAGATCGCGGCCGTCGGCCTGCCCGGGCTGGCCGTCTCGGTCGCGGTGGTGCTGGGCACCCTGCTGATCGGCACGGTGGCCGGCCAGCGCCTGCTGGGCCTGGACCGCGACACCGCCATGCTCACCGCCGCCGGAAGCGCGATCTGCGGCGCCGCCGCCGTCCTGGCGTTCGAACCCACGCTGCGGGCCGCGCCGCACAAGAGCGCGGTGGCCGTCGCCACCGTCGTGCTGTTCGGCACCCTGTCCATGTTCCTGTACCCGGTGCTCTACCACGCGGGCTGGCTGAATTTCGACACCCAGGCGCTGGGCATCTATATCGGCGGCACCATCCACGAAGTCGCCCAGGTCGTGGGCGCGGCCAGCAACATCGACCCCGCCACCACGGAAGTCGCCACCATCGTGAAGATGACCCGCGTGGCCCTGCTGGTCCCGGTCCTGCTGGTGCTGGGCATGTACCTGCGCAGCGCCGCCTCCCAGGCCGGCGGCCAAGCCAAGGGCGCCAAGCTGCCCATTCCCTGGTTCGCGGTGGGTTTCCTGGTACTGGCCATCATCAATTCGCTCGATATCATCCCGGCCGACGCCGTGGCCGCCATCCGCCGGCTGGACATCTTCGCGCTGACCATGGCCATGACGGCGCTCGGCATCGAAACCCGCTTCGCCCAGATCAGAAAGGCCGGCCCCCGCGTGATGGCCCTGGGCCTGATCCTGTACGCCTGGCTGTTGGTTGGCGGCTACGCCATCGTCAAGCTGGCCTATTGATCTCCGGCCCCGCCGCGGCCAGGCGCCGCGGCGGGGTTCACGCATACACGCGGCGGTCTCGTTTTTCCTGCATAATCGGCTGGTTCTATTGCAGTGGAGTCGGCCGCATGACCTCCAGCACCAAAACCCCTTCCACGACTTTGCCCGCCCACCGCGACGCGGTATTGCGCGTCATGCCGATGCCGGCGGATGCGAATATCCACGGAGACGTTTTCGGCGGCTGGATCATGTCCCAGGTGGATATCGCCGGATCGATCCCCGCCGCGCGGCGCGCCGCCGGGCGCGTGGCCACCGTGGCGGTCAACGCCTTCCAGTTCAAGCAGCCGGTCTTCGTGGGCGACCTGCTCAGCTTCTACGCCGCCATCGTCAAGACCGGCAAGACCTCGATCACCGTGTCGGTCGAGGTCTACGCGGAACGCCAGCGCCTGGACGCCGAGATCGTCAAGGTCACCGAAGCCACGCTGACCTACGTCGCCACCGACGAAGCGCGGCGCGGCCGCCCGCTACCTACCCTTTGAGTCGTAACGCATGACGCAGTCCGCCGCCGCGCAGAAACCGCCCGCGACGCCCCGCCGCCTCGATCCGGAAGACGCCCAGCACGCCCTGGCGGAAGTGCAGGAGCGCCTGCGGCGCCAGCAACTGGTCGCCGACCTCGTGCACCGCCAGGAAGAGGGCGATTCCAAGGCCTCGCTGGTCGAGGACCTGGTCCACCGCCAGCACGAAGCCGAACTCAAGACCCTACTGGACGGCCTGCATCCCGCCGACATCGCCTTCATCCTGGAATCGCTGCCCAAGGACGAGCGGCAAGCGATCTGGGCGCTGGTCAGCCCCGAGCACGACGCGGACGTGCTGCTGGAAGTCGAAGACTGGGTGCGGGAATCGCTCATCGAAGCGATGGACCGCCAGGACCTGGTCGCCGCCACCGGCAACATGGACGCCGACGAGCTGGCCGACCTGGCGCCCGACCTGCCGCCCGACGTGGTGGCCGAAGTCCAGAAGGGCCTGACCGAAGAAGAACGCGCGCAGCTGCTGGAAGCCATGGGCTATCCGGAAGACAGCGTGGGCGCGATCATGGACTTCGAGATGGTCCGGGTGCGCGAGGACGTGACGCTGGAAGTGGTGCTGCGCTACCTGCGCCGGCTGCATGAACTGCCCGACCATACCGACCAGATCTTCGTGGTGGATCGCCAGGACAAGCTGCAAGGCATCCTGCCCCTGTCACGCCTGCTGGTCAGCGAACCCGAAACCGAGGTGCGCGCGGTCATGAATTCGGACTTCCTGGCGCTGAACCCGCTGGACTCCGACGCCGACGCCGCGGGCGCCTTCGAACGCTACGACCTGGTGTCCGCCCCCGTGATGGACGACCAGGGCCGCCTGATCGGCCGCGTCACCATCGCCGACGTCGTGGACGTGATGCGCGAAGACTCGCAGGAGCAGGCGCTGTCGCGCGCCGGTCTGCAGGAAGAAGACATCTTCGCCCCCGTCGCCACCGCCCTGCGCAACCGGGCCCCCTGGCTGCTCTTCAACCTCTGTACCGCCGCCACGGCCTCGTTCGTGGCATCCCAGTTCGAAGGCACGGTCAGCCAGATCGTCATCCTGGCGTTCCTCATGTCCATCGTGGCGGGCATCGGCGGCAACTCCGGCAACCAGACCATGACGCTCATCATCCGGGCGCTTGCCATGGGCCGCATCACCGGGCGCAATCTCTGGCAGCTGGTCAAGCGCGAGCTCCTGGTGACCCTGATGGTGGGGCTGTGCGGCAGCCTGGTGGCGGCGCTGTTCGCCTGGGCGATCTCGCATTCAGTGTCCATCGCACTGGTGATGATGGCCGCCATGGTCTGCAACATGCTGGTGGGCGCATCGGTGGGCGTGCTGGTGCCCATGGTGCGCGCCCGCTTCGGCAAGGATCCGGCGATGGGCTCTTCGGTGCTGCTCACCTTCGCCACGGATTCGCTGGGATTTTTCATTTTCCTGGGCCTGGCCACGCTCTTCCTGCTGTAGCCCGCCTGCAACAGGCGGCGCCGCGCCGGCCCCCGAATCCCCCGGGAAAACGGCGCTTGACAGCTGGCTGACAGGGAGGACGACGACCGTTCCATTACAGTAATGGGATTGTCATCTTCCTCCCCCCAGTGCCCGCAATGACCGCCAGACTCCGGGCAGCGATCTTCTGTCTGCTGCTGCTTCCCTTTGCCTCCGCCGTTCAAGCCTGTGACAGCATGCCCTCCTGGGCGCAATCGGCATGCAAGCGCGTGGACCAGATCTGGACGCAGGGCGGCAACGATCTCTACCTGACCGGCTATTCGTGGCACAACCGCGCCACCTACAGCAAAGAGAAGATCGACAGCTTCAACGAACTGGCCTGGGGCGGCGGCTACGGACGCAGCCTCTACGACGAGGACGGCGACTGGCAAGGGCTCTACGCCATGGCCTTCCTGGACTCGCACAGCAAGGTCCAGCCCATCGCCGGCTACGGCTTCCTGAAGATCGGCGAGGTCAGCGAGAATTTCCGGCTGGGCGCGGGCTACACCGTGTTCCTCACCGCGCGCCACGACATCATGAGCTACGTGCCCTTCCCCGGCATCCTGCCGCTGGTGAGCGCGGGCTACAAGAACTCCATGCTGTACGCGACCTACATCCCGGGTTCCAGCGGCGCGGGCAACGTGCTGTTCGTCTTCGGCCGCTGGCAGTTCTGAACGGGCCGCGCCGGCCGCTTCAGCAGGCCTCCAGCTTGCGCACCAGATCGCCCAGGCGCCAGTCGTCGATGCCGTGCGCGCGCAAGGCGCGCGCCGTCTCCACCACGTAATCCAGGCAGGGGCCCGATTGCCCCACGGCATTGCGCACCGAGGCCAGCAGGCGGTCGTCGCTGAGGCCGGCGGCGTATTCCTGGCAGGCCCGATTCAGCAGGAACGCCAGCCCCCGCACCGGCGCGGCCTCGGTATGGCAGGTCAGCCAGCGCGGCGAGTAGGCTCCAGTGATCATTTCCCGGCGCCAGAGCGCCTGGAACACCGCGGGCACGTCGCAGGCAGCCACCAGGAAGGCCACCCCGCGGCAGCAACCGCCGCGGTCCAGGCCGAACACCAGGCCGGGATTGTCGGGCGAGCCGCGATGATCGTGCGACCACAGGCACAGGGAGCGGTGATAACCGCGCACCGTCGCCAGGCGGCGTTCGCGCCAGGCGAAGCCGGGATGCCATATCAGGGAGCCGTAGGCGAACACCCACAGGTCGTCGGCGCCGTTCCAGCCGGTCAGCAGGTCGTCCACCGAAAGCGCGTGCCGTGTCTTTGCCGGGCCGGCGCAGCCGGCGGGTACTGCCAACGACATAGGGTCCTCTGATATCCCGATTCATTCCATGCGTGGAATGGCGGATATCCTACGCGCTTGCCCGCGCAAAAGCATTGCGAGATGGGGCGCCGGCGAAGCCCCGAACGGAATTTGCATCCCCGGCACCGGCTGCCCGGGAAATAAATTTGCGCGCCCCGTCTATACCGAGTCCAGCGGCAGTTCGGTCGTGCTCTTGATGACTTCCATCGAGAAACTGGCGCTGACGTCCAGCAGGTCCACGGCGCCGATCAGGCGCCGGTAGAAGCGGTCATAGGCCGCCATGTCCTCGACCACGACCTTCAACAGGTAGTCTACGTCGCCGGCCATGCGGTGGAACTCCACCACATTGGGCAGGGCCATGACGGCGTTGATCAGGCTCTGCGTCCACTTCTCGTTGTGCTGGCTGGTCCGGATGGACACGAACACGGTCAGGTTCAGCCCCAGGGCGCGCGGATCCAGCAGGATGGCGTTGCGCGCGATGACGCCGTCATCCTTGAGCTTCTGGATGCGGCGCCAGCATGGGGTCACGGACAGGTGCACCTGCTCGGCGATCTCGGCGACCGAGCAGGTAGCGTCCTTCTGCAGCAAGGCCAGTATCTTGATGTCGGTCTGGTCCATGGGGAGTCCTCACGCGATCGGCCCAATCTTGCCTGTTCGGCCCGTCCTCGTCCAGCCGTCCAGCCATTTGGCGGAACCGTCAGTACGTGCCGGGGTAGCCGCCGCCGTCGATGAGGAGGTTCTGGCCCGTCATGTAGCCGGCCTGCGCCGAACAGACGTAGGCGCAGAGGGCGCCCAGTTCCTCGGGCTGGCCGTAGCGGCCCGCCGGGTTGGCGCGGCCGCGCTCGTCCCACAGCTGCTCGAAACTCTTGCCGCCCGACTGTTCCAGCATGCCTTGTATGTGCCTGACCTGCGCGTCCGTGGCGAAGGCGCCCGGCAGCAGATTGTTGATGGTGACGTTGTGCCTCACGGTCTGCCGCGCCAGCCCGCCCACGAAACCGATCAGGCCCGAGCGCGCGCCGTTGGACAGCCCGAGCTCGGCGTGCGGCGCCTTTACGCTGCGCGAGACGATGTTCACGATGCGGCCGAAGCGCCGTTCTATCATGCCGTCGACGACTCGCCGGATCATGTCGATGGGGCCCAGCATCATGGCGTCCAGCGCCGCGATCCAGTCCTCGTGCGTCCAATTCCGGAAGTCGCCCGGCAGCGGCCCGTCGGCGTTGTTGACGAGGATGTCGGGATGCGGACAGGCCGCCATGGCCGCGTCGCGGCCTTGCGCCTGCGTCAGGTCGGCCGACACCCAGCCCACGCCTATGCCGGTCTCGCGCGATATCTCGGCGGCCGCCTGCTCCAGGGTCGTCGGATTGCGGGCCGCGATCGTCACCGCCACGCCTTCCCGCGCCAATTGCAGGGCGCACGCCCTGCCCATCCCGCGACTGCCGCCAAATACCAGTGCCGTCTTGCCGCCGATCCCCAGATCCATGCCTGACTCCCCTGTCCTGGCGGACGGCCCCGGTGGCTCGCCCTGCCGCAGCGGATCAGTATAGGGCCGGCGCCGCCCGCGCGGACGGCGCCGGCGCCCGCTACCGGCTCAGCCCATCCACTGGCTGACCGGCGCCGCCGCGTCCTGCAGCGGCTGGGCCACCACGTCGATCAGCGCCGGGCCGTCGTGCTCCATGGCGGCCTTGATGGCCGCGTCCAGCTTGGCCGGATCTTCCACGCGCCATGCTTTCACGCCGTAGGCTTCGGCGATGCGCGCATGGTCGGTGCGATTGAAGTCCACGCTGTAGTAGCGCTTGTCGTAGCCCGCCTTCTGGCTGGCCTTGATCCAGCCGTAGACCGAGTTCGAGAACACCACCATCAACAGCGGCGCCTTGTGCCTGACGATGGTTTCCAGTTCGCCCACCGTGAAGCCGAAGCTGCCGTCGCCCATCACCGACACGCATTTGGACTGGGGCCGGCCCACCCATGCGCCCAGCGCGGCGGACATGGAAAAGCCCAGCGCGCCGTGCGCCCGGTTGGTGATGAAGTGGCGGCCGGGACGCGACACGTCGTAGTAGGCCGAGAAGTACGGGCACGGCGTGCCGGGATCGGCGCAGACCACGGCGTCGTCCGGCAACAGCCGGTTCAGGGACTGCACCACGCGCTCGGGGCGGATGGGCGCGTCCAGGCTGTTGGCCAGCGGCTCCAGCTGCGCCTGGCGGGCCGCCTTGGCTCGGCCGGCCAGCACCGCGCCGTCGGCCGCGTCCGCGGGACGGTGCGCCAGGCGCTGCGCCACCTCGGCGCCCAGCGCCTCCAGCGCCAGCTTGGCGTCGCCGACCATGCCGACTTCGGTCAGGTAGTTGGCGCCGATCACCATGGGATCGATATCGATGTGCAGGATGGGCACGCTGCGGTTGGGGAAGCGCCAGTGCTCGGTCGAGGTCGAGCCGGCGCGGCATCCCACGAACAACACCACGTCCGCCGCGGCCACCACGTCGCGGGTCGCCATCACCCCGCCGTTCGAGCCCACCACGCCCGCGTTCAGGGGATGGGTGTCGGCAAGGCTGCCCTGCCCGCTCACCGTCACGCAGACCGCGGCCTTGAGCGCCTCGGCCAGCTGCTGCAAGGCCGTGCTGGCGCCCGCGATGACCACGCCCCCGCCGCAGATGATCACCGGCGCGCGCGCGCCGACCAGCCGCTGCGCGGCGCGCGCGACGTCGGCGGGATCCGGCGCGAAGCGCATCGCGGGGAACTGGCCGTGCTCGGGCTGCGCCCAGATGTCGGCGGCGTCCACCTGCTGCTTCATCACGTCGTACGGGAAACACAGGTGGGCCGAGCCCGGCTTGCCGGTCGTCATGGCCCGGAACGCCGCCCGCACCATGCCCGGGATCTGGTCCGCGCGGTCGATGGTGCGGTTCCATTTCGTCAGCGGGCGGTACAGCGCCTCCTGGTCCAGCTCGGTCAGGGGATACTTGCCGCGCGAGCCCACCGCCACGTCCGAGGTGATGCCGAGCACGGGCACGGACGATTCGTTGGCCTCCACCAGGCCGGGCAGCAGATAGGTCGCCCCGCCCCCGCTCGGCCCCTCGCACACGCCGACCTTGCCGGTCACGCGGGCATAGGCGTCCGCCATGTAGCCGGCGCTGCGCTCATCGCGCGTCAGGATGTGCTGCATGCCGTGATCCAGGCGGTACAGCGCGTCATAGAACGGCAAGCTGGTGTCGCCGCACAGGCCGAAAATGTGTTTGACGCCGTTGTGCTGCAGCATCCGCACCATGGCTTCGGCGCCGGTCAGGTTTTCCATGTCATCTCCACGTGTTGCTTGCGCGCGGCCGGGCGATCCCGGCCGCGTGCCGGTCAGTTGTCCAGATTGATGTTGCTGCTCTTGATGAACGCGCTCCAGCGGTCGTATTCCGACTTCACGTAGGCGTCCAGCGCGGGGCCGTCGGAAGCCACGATCTCGAAGCCAGCCTCGGTCACCTTCTTCCTGATTTCGGGATCGGCCAGCACGGCCTTGAAGTCGGCGGTCAGTTTCTTGATCGTGGCCTCCGGCGTGCCCTTGGGCGCGAACATGCCGCTCCACGAGTAGGCGACGAAACCGGGGAAACCGGATTCGGCCACCGTCGGCACATTGGGCAGTTCGGGCAGGCGCTTGTCGCCGGCCACGGCAAGCGGCTTGATCTTGCCCGCCTGGATCTGGCCCCGTAGCGCCGCGAAGCTCAGCCACGTCATATTGGCCTGGCCGCCCACCACGGCCTGGATGGCCGGTCCGCCGCCGCCGTACGGCACGTGCAGCAGCTCGACCTTGGACAGGCGCTTGAGTTCTTCGGGCGCCAGGTGGTTAAGCGAGCCGACGCCGGTGGAGGCATAGTTGAACTTGTTGGGCGGCTGCTTGGCGGCCGCGGCCAGGAACTCCTTCAGGTTGTCCCCGGGCACGCTCGGATTGGCGCCGATCACGAGCGGAAAGCGCACCGTCTGCGAGATCGCCACGAAGTCCTTGAACGTGTCGTAAGGCAGCTTGGGCTTCACGGCGGGGTTGATGCCGTGGTTGTCGAAGCTGACCAGCAGCGTATTGCCATCAGGCTCTGCGCGCGCCACGAAGGCGGTTGCGATCTGACTGGCCGCGCCCGGACGGTTCTCGACCACGACGGCCCGGCCGCCCAACTGCTCCGACAGGCGCGGCTGCAAGATGCGGGCGAGGATGTCCGTGCTGCCGCCCGGCGGATAGGGCACAACCAGCACCAGCGGCCGTTCCTCGGCCATGGCGGGCGCCGCGACGAAGGCGCCCCCTGCTGCGGTCAGCATGCATAACGCCGCCAGACCGCGTGTAAACCTGTGGTTCATTGCTTTTCCCCTGCTGATATGGTGTTGGCCGGCACTGCCGAGGCGGGTTCGGCCTGGTCCCGCATGTAAATCGTGGAAAAACCGGTGCGTATGACGTCGGTGATCTGATCCAGCCGGCGGCCGATGTGCGCATTGACGAGGCCGGGCAAGGCGTCGATGTCGCGGCGCTCCAGCGCCTCGACGATGCGCAGGTGCTCGCCCTGGGTATGGCCGCGGCGGCCCTGCTGCATGTCGATCCAGCGCACGAAATGGATGCGGGCGTTGACGCTTTCCAGCGCCCGCACGAACTCGTCGTTGCGCGAAAACCGGGCCAGCGTAAGGTGAAAGGCTTCGTCCAGCTCCAGCAGGCGCGTGGCCTCGCTGTCCTCGGGCACGTCTCGCGAGCGTTCCACGAACGCCCGCAGGCCGGCCAGTTCCTCGTCGGTGGCGCGCTCGCAGGCGGCCCGCACGATCCCGGCCTCCAGCACCGCGCGGTATTCGTACAGGCTGTGGATCTGCTTGGCGTCCAGCAAGCGGGCGATAAAGCCCCGGTTGACGGAGCGGGTCAGGAAACCTTCGACCATCAGCTGGTTCAGCACTTCGCGCAACGGGGTGCGACTGACGTTCAGCCGACGCGCCAGCTCTACCTCGTTGATGCGTTCGCCAGGCTTGAATTCGAAGCGCACGGCCATGGCCTTGACGGCGCCGTACAACTCGGCCTGGGCGGCCTGGGTGCGCGCTGCGGGGCGGATCGCGGGGGAAGATTGCGTCATACCGGACCGAAAGTGTCAGGGTTCGCCAAGGGGAGATGAAGTGCATACTAAAGTGCATACACTTCATGGACAAGCAGGGTTTGCCCGGAATCGGGAGGGCGACGAGGGATCGTGTGGGCTGTGTGGGACGCGTGCGTGGGATGCGTAGGATGGGTAGAGCGCGGCAATTCCCAGACAAGAACCTAGATGCCCAGCGCGCGAAACCCATGCGGTGGGCAAGAGCGTGTTTTCCAGCCGCGGCCAGGCACTGTCTGCCCACGGCCGCATGGGTTCCGCGCGATGGGCAATTGGGTTTTTGCGCGAATGGTCTCGCGCTGCACCCATCCTACGCCCGGTACCCTGCGTGTAGTGGGCGGGCGAGACCGGCGGAAGGGATGGGGACGGATGAGAGGGTAGGATGGGTAGAGCGCGGCAGTTCCCAGGCAAGAACCTAGATGCCCATCGCGCGAAACCCATGCGGCCGCAAGAGCGTGTTTTCCAGCCGCGGCCAGGCACTGTCTGCCCACGGCCGCATGGGTTTCGCGCGATGGGCAATTGGGTTTTTGCGCGAATGGTCTCGCGCTGCACCCATCCTACGCCCGGTCTCCTGCGTGTAGTGGGCGGGCGCGACCGGCGGAAGGGATGGGGACGGATGAGTGGGTAGGATGGGTAGAGCGCGGCAGTTCGCACGCAAGAACCTAGATGCCCAGCGCGCGAAACCCATGCGGTGGGCAAGAGCGTGTTTTCCAGCAGCGGCTAGGCACCGTCTACCCACGGCCGCATGGGTTTCGCGCGCTGGGCAACTGGTTTTTTGCGCGAGTTGTCTCGCGCTTTACCCATCCTACAACCCGGTATCCAGTGTGTAGTGGGCGCCGTCCCGGTTTTCCAGGGTCAGGGTGGAAAGCGCGGGCGTGGCGGCCGACGCGTCGTGGCTCACGTGGATGCGCAGGTTGGCCAGTGGCACGTCCCAGCCATCGCCCGCGGGCTCGGCATCGACGTCGGTGATCCGCGCCAGCTTTTGGGCGACCGCCCGGGCATCGGACGCCCGGGCATCGATGCGCAGCAGGCTGCGGGCGCCGTTCGGATGCGCCATCAGCTCGGGCGACCACACGCACTCTGGCGTCAGGTGACGGCAAAAATACATGCGGATGCCGGGCAGGGGCTGCTCGGCGAAACGCACGGTATGGAAACGGGCCTGGACTTCCTCGCCATCCAGCATCGCCGGGCGGGTCAGCTCCTGCACCGGATTGACGGCGAAGCCAGCAGCCAGCAGGCGCTGGTAGGTGGCCTCGGCGTCATGGGTGCGGAACACCAGCGCCTCCAGCCCGAACGGCGAGTCGGCGATTTCCTTGCGCGCGGGCGGCGCGCCCGGCGGCCAGCCCAGCAATTCGACGTACGTGCCTTCCAGCACGATCAGCCGGTTGCAGGAACCCAGGTTGTGCACCGCCTTGTCGCTCAGGTGAAAGCCCTGGCGCTCGAAGTGCGGAGCCAGCGCATCCAGCCGGTCGCGCACCATGACCACGGCGTGATCGAACTCAGTGCGGCCGACGGAATGCAGCATGTTCACTTCTCCTGGTTCAGACGAGCTTGCCGTGGCACTGCTTGTACTTCTTGCCGCTGCCGCAGGGGCACGGATCGTTGCGGCCGACCTTGGGCACCACGTTGCGCACGGGCTGGGCGCCACCCTCGTCGGCGGACGACGCCAGCGCCTCGTCGTAGTCGGAATGGTGGTACTGCACGTTCTGCACGTGCGACTGGGCGGCTTCGGCTTCGGCCTGGTCCACTTGTTCCTGCGACTGCACGCGCACCGTCATCAGGACGCGGACCACGTCGTCGCGGATGCGATCCAGCATGCCCGAGAACAGTTCGAACGCTTCGCGCTTGTATTCCTGCTTGGGGTTCTTCTGCGCATAGCCGCGCAGATGGATGCCCTGGCGCAGGTAGTCCAGCGCGGACAGGTGCTCGCGCCAATGCGTATCGATGGCCTGCAGCATGATCGAACGCTCGAACTGCGACCACGATTCCGCGCCTACCTGGTCGACCTTGGCCTGGTAGGCGTCGCGGGCGGCGGCCACCACGCGTTCGCGCAGGTCTTCGTCGGTCAGGCTGGTTTCCTTTTCCAGGATTTCCACCAGCGGCAACTGCAGATGCCAATCGGCCTCCAGCGCCTTTTGCAGCGCCGGCACGTCCCACTGCTCTTCCACCGATTCCGGCGGCACGTGGACGTTGAACATGTCGGTCACGGCGGCGTCGCGCAGGTTCTGCACGGTTTCACCCACGCTGGTGGCTTCCAGCACGTCGTTGCGCTGCGAGTACAGCACCTTGCGCTGGTCGTTGGCCACGTCGTCGTATTCGAGCAGTTGCTTGCGGATATCGAAGTTGCGGCCTTCCACCTTGCGCTGCGCGGTCTCGATCGAACGCGTCACCATGCCGGCCTCGATGGGCTCGCCCTCGGGCAGCTTCAGGCGTTCCATGATGGCACGCACGCGGTCGCCCGCGAAGATGCGCATCAGCGAGTCTTCGAGCGACAGGTAGAAGCGCGACGAGCCCGGATCGCCCTGGCGGCCGGCACGGCCGCGCAGCTGGTTGTCGATACGGCGCGATTCGTGGCGCTCGGTGCCGATGATGCGCAGGCCGCCGGCGGCCTTGACCTGCTCGTTCAGCGGCTTCCATTCGGCGCGCACCTTCTCGATGCGCGCGTCCTTCTCGGCTTCGGACAGCGATTCGTCGGCGCGGATCAGGTCGACCTGCTTGTCGACGCTGCCGCCCAGCACGATGTCGGTGCCGCGGCCGGCCATGTTGGTGGCGATGGTGATGTGGCCCGGCTTGCCGGCTTCGGCGACGATCTCGGCTTCGCGGGCGTGCTGCTTCGCGTTCAGCACTTCGTGCGGCAGCTTGGCCTTCTTCAGCAGACCCGACAGCAGCTCGGAGTTCTCGATGCTGGTGGTGCCCACCAGCACCGGCTGTCCGCGCTCGTGGCAATCGCGGATGTCGGCCAGGATGGCGTTGTACTTTTCCTGGTCGGTCTTGAAGACCTGGTCGTTCTGGTCCTTGCGGACCATGGGCTTGTTGGTCGGGATGATGACCGTTTCAAGCCCGTAGATTTCCTGGAATTCGTACGCTTCCGTGTCGGCCGTGCCGGTCATGCCGGACAGCTTCTCGTACATGCGAAAGTAGTTCTGGAACGTGATCGAGGCCAGCGTCTGGTTCTCGTGCTGGATCTTCACGCCCTCCTTGGCCTCGACCGCCTGGTGCAGGCCGTCGGACCAGCGGCGGCCCACCATCAGGCGGCCGGTGAATTCGTCGACGATCACCACCTCGCCGTCCTGCACCACGTACTGCTGGTCGCGGAAAAACAGCGTGTTGGCACGCAGCGCCACCATGAGGTGGTGCATCAGCGCGATGTGGCGCGGGTCGTACAGCGATTCGCCTTCGGGCAGGATGCCCAGGCGCGCCAGGATGCCTTCGGCGTTCTCGTGCCCGGCTTCGGACAGGTAGACCTGCTGGCTCTTTTCGTCGACCCAGTAATCGCCTTCGGGTTCCGGCTCCTGCGGCTTGGGCTCGTGCGCCATGCGCTTGAGCAGCGGCGGCACCGCATTCATGCGGATGTAGAGCTCGGTGTGATCCTCGGCCTGGCCGGAAATGATCAGCGGCGTGCGGGCCTCGTCGATCAGGATCGAGTCCACTTCGTCGACGATCGCGTAGAACAGGCCGCGCTGGCGGCGGTCCTCAACACGGTATTCCATGTTGTCGCGAAGGTAGTCGAAGCCGAATTCGTTGTTGGTGCCGTAGGTGATGTCGGCGACGTAGGCGGCCTTCTTCTCTTCGTTGGGCTGCTGCGGCACCACCACGCCGGTGCTCATGCCCAGGAAGCGGTACAGGCGCCCCATCCACTCGGCGTCGCGCCGCGCCAGGTAATCGTTCACCGTGACCACGTGCACGCCCTTGCCGGCGATCGCGTTCAGGTAGACGGGCAGCGTCGCCATCAGCGTCTTGCCTTCGCCCGTGCGCATTTCGGCGATCTTGCCGTTGTGCAGGGCGATGCCGCCCAGCATCTGCACGTCGAAATGGCGCATGCCGAACACCCGCTTGCCGGCTTCGCGCACGACGGCGAAGGCTTCGGGCAGCAGGTCATCCAGGGATGTGCCCTGGGCGTGGCGGGAGCGGAATTCCTCGGTCTTGGCCGCCAGCTCCTCGTCGGAGAGCGCGGAGATCTTGGGCTCAAGCCCGTTGATCTGGGTTACCAGCTTGCGATACTGCTTAAGCAGCCGGTCGTTGCGGCTGCCTATGAGTTTTTTGAGCAGAGAAACCATGCGTATGTCGGCCGCACGGGACACGCCGCCCTCGCGTAAGGGCTGGGCAGCGTCGCCCGTGACTTGATGTTATTGGTTGAGCGGGGGTCCGCTGGGAAACGAACCAGTTTAACGCACCTGGAGCGCAATAGCCTGGATCTATCACCAGGGTAGCACTGTT